>QLAH01000189.1_pt1 | contig 48735 bp, 44 predicted proteins | sample 4693081 | NCBI WGS metagenome assembly QLAH01 (sample SAMN09425401, study PRJNA476045) | Lake water metagenome, whole genome shotgun sequencing project. | reverse complement strand
CGGGTCTTTCGAGAGCGTTTCCCGCTCAAAACCATGCTCTCCTTCATCCGCCAAGTCATTGAACGACATTTCCCCCTCGCCCAAGCTGTCTATCTCCCGATGTCTACATGAGTTTGTGATCTACTGAGGTTAACAAGCTTGCCTGTGGGCAGAATCACGAGTCAGGAGTCCCTCTGGGGGCTCCTTTTTGTGGCCTAATCTTTGAGAGCGGCGGGTTTACAAATTCTGGGCGGTTACCCACGAGTCCCTAGTGGTGTGTTGTGGCCCATCAGAATTGAAAGGCAAATAAAAAGGCGACCGACATAGCAGGCCGCCTTTTTATTTGTTGGCTCTCTGATTAGATCAAAGCACTAGCCCAGAGCATTAGCCCCAGAAACCACTTCAAGGATTTCCTGGGTAATGGCCGCTTGACGAGCCTTGTTATAGGTCAGGTTAAGGGTCTTAGCTAATTCCTTCGCGTTGTCGCTAGCGTTGTTCATAGCGGTCATCCGGGCCGCCAATTCGCTAGCCGCAGATTCCTGGAGAGCCCGAAGAATCTGGTTGTTGAGATACAAGGGCAGCAGGGCATCGAGAATTTGCACAGGATCTTGCTCGAAGATCATGTCCTGGGGGAAGTTCATCGTTACCTGAGAGGCAACCTTCTCCCGCTGAACCTCAAAGTTACCGCCACGGGTCGTGAGCCGGAAAATCTCATCATCCGCAGCCTCCAAACCCTGAGCATCTAGGGGAAGAAGAGTTTGAACCACGGGACGAGAGCTTACCAAGGAAACAAAGCGGGTGTAAATCAGCTCAACCCGATCTACCTTACCTGACAGGAACAGCGCTAGCAGTTCATCAGCAATGCGAGAGGCTTCCTCAGCATTGGGAATTTGCTCTAGACCAGTGAAGCTAGCTTCAATAGGCTGATCCCGACGCTTGAAGTATTGGGTAGCTTTGCGGCCTACCAGCACATACTGGTAGTTGATGCCCTCAGCCGCTAGTTCCTTAGCGCGAATTTCTGCCCGACGAATGACGTTGGTGTTGTAACCACCACACAGACCCCGGTCGCCAGAAATCACGAGAATGGCGACATTGTTCACCTCCCGCTGCTTGAGCAGAGGTAAATCAACATCTTCAAACTTGAGGCGGCTCTGTAGTCCGTAGAGCACTTGGGCCAACCGATCCGCAAAGGGACGGGTTGCAATCACCTGTTCTTGAGCGCGACGCACCTTAGCTGCGGCAACCAGTCGCATGGCTTCGGTGATTTTGCGGGTATTTTTAACGGATTTAATGCGATCTCGAATTGCTTTTAGGTTAGGCATAATCTGTCCTCAGCCAGGGTTGCAGAGCCAGCCGCTCTGCCAAAAGACAAAAGTCCTAAGGCAAAGCGGCTGATTTAAGTCGCGACTACGCAGCCGCCATAAAGGCTTCCTTAGCCTCGTTGATGCCTGCCTTCAGCAGAGCCTCGCTTTCATCGCCCAATTTCTTCTCGCTGCGTACCAGCTCAGCGTACTTGGGCTTGTTGTTACGGATGTAGTCCCGCATGGACTTGGCAAAGTCCACCACTTGGTTGGCAGGAATTTCATCCATGTAGCCGTTAATCCCGGCATAGATGATAGCAACCTGCTCTTCCACGGGCAGGGGAGAGTACTGGGGCTGCTTCAGCAGTTCCCGCAGACGCTGGCCACGGGCGAGTTGCTTCTGGGTAGAGGCATCTAGGTCAGAAGCAAACTGGGAGAAGGCTTGTAGTTCGTCGAACTGAGCCAGTTCCAGCTTCACCTTACCAGCCACCTGCTTCATGGCTTTGATCTGAGCTGCCGAACCCACTCGGGACACGGAGATACCCGCGTTAATGGCGGGACGCAGACCGGAGTTGAACAGGTCGGAGGACAGGAAGATCTGACCATCAGTGATGGAAATCACGTTGGTGGGGATGTAGGCAGACACGTCACCAGCCTGGGTTTCGATGATGGGCAGAGCGGTCATGCTGCCTTCGCCCAGTTCGGGGCTGAGTTTCGCAGCCCGCTCCAGCAGGCGGGAGTGTAGGTAGAACACATCACCGGGGTAGGCCTCCCGACCGGGGGGACGACGCAGCAACAGAGACATTTGACGATAGGCTTGGGCCTGCTTGGTCAAATCGTCGTACACCACCAGGGTAGCCTTGCCTTGGTACATGAAGTACTCAGCCAGGGCTGCGCCAGTGTAGGGGGCTAGGTATTGCAGAGGAGCAGGGTCGTTGGCGTTAGCCGCAACCACAATGGTGTAGTCGAGAGCGCCACGTTCCCGCAGTACATCAACCACCTGGGCCACAGAAGCCGCCTTCTGACCCACCGCCACGTAGACACAAACCACATCCTCAGACTTCTGGTTCAGGATGGTGTCGATGGCGATAGCAGTCTTACCCGTTTGACGGTCGCCAATGATCAGCTCGCGCTGACCACGCCCGATGGGAATCATGGCATCGATAGCGGTAATCCCGGTTTGCATCGGCTCATACACCGATTTCCGAGCGATGATGCCAGGAGCAGGAGACTCGATCAGACGGGTTTCGGCGGCAGTGATGTCGCCTTTGCCGTCGATGGGACGAGCCAAGGCATCGACCACGCGGCCCAGCATAGCGGCACCCACAGGCACAGAGGCAATCTTGCCCGTGGCCGTTACAGGGCTACCCTCACGGATGTTGATGCCATCGCCCATCAACACCGCACCCACGTTGTCCTCTTCAAGGTTGAGGGCGATGCCCACGGTGCCGTCTTCAAACTCCAGCAATTCGCTGGCCATGACGTTCTCGAGGCCGTAGATCCGAGCAATCCCGTCGCCCACCTGAAGCACGGTACCCACGTTGGATACCTTCACTTCCTGGTTGTACTGCTCGATCTGCTGCTTAATAATGCTGCTAATTTCGTCAGGTCTGATGCTAACCATAGGATCTGCTCTGCTAAACCTACACAAACATGAAAAAACAAGAGATGGCCCCTGCTAGGCCGTTGTCGCCAACTGCATTCCAATCCGTCGAAGCTGTCCGCGCAGGCTAGCGTCAATCACCTGAGACCCTACCTTGACGATCAGCCCACCCAAGAGATCAGGATCAATCTGCACCGAAAGCTCAACGTTTTGCGCGCCAGACAAGGCCGCTACTCGCTCGCGAATGGTAGCGGTCTGCTCGTCGGAAAGCTCTACCGCAGATACCACGTCGGCCAGAACCGTCTGCTTCAGTTCACGCAACAGTACTTGATACTGTTCCAGAACGCCGCCTAGGTACATAATCCGGTTGCGATCAACGAGCAGGAGAAGCACGCTCAAAACGGCGGGGTTCACCTTACCCTCAGCAATCTGTCGTAACGCCCCCTTCTTGGCTTCCGGCTCAATCAGAGGATTGCCCAGAAATTGAGCAAGTTCCGCCGATCCATTGAGGATGCTAAGGAGATCAGCCACTTCATTTCCCACATGGTCAACAACGCCGTTTTCCTTGGCAATGTCCATCAGGGCCTTGGCGTAGGGCAGCGTGACCTCGGATGTCATGGTGCTGTCTTTCATTACTGACCTCCTCCTAGCATGGCAATGCTGGCATCTACCAGGCGTCGTTGAACATCATCATTTAGGTGATGGGGGAGATCGCGCTCGGCTTTCTCCAGGGCTAGGGCCGCAATCCGCTGCTGCAATTCCCGCATGACCTTAGTCTCTTGGGAACTGAGATCCTGAGCGGCACTTGCCCTCATCCGTTCCACATCAACCTTAGCCTGGGCTAGGATAGCCTCCTTGCTACGGACGGCAGTCTGCTCAGCGTCGGCTAGGATTTTCTGGGCTTCCTCCTTGGCCTGAGCCAGCTTTTGCTGTTGCTCAGCTAGGGCGGTAGCGGCCTCTTGTTTACGCTTCTCGGCCTCGGCAATCGCCTCTTCAATGGCAGATCGGCGAGTCGATAGGGTCTTACCCAAAAACTTGCTGCCGAAGTAGACGAGAACGCCAATAATGATGGCTAAATTTATTAGGTTGGTCTCAAGAATGTCGAAATTAAGACCAAACCCTCCCTCTTCTGCTGCTAGAAACCAACCAATAGTCATATCTTTCTTTCCGTCAACGACGCTGGCATCGTGCTTACCATGGCCTTAATTAAAGCTAGGATGCGGCACTAAGCAATTTATCCAGGATTTGACGGCTTAGGCCATCGACCTGCTGCTCTAGGGAGACCATGGCTTGGCGCTTTTGCTCGTCCAGTTCACGCTGAACTTGCTCACGCTGGGCCTGGGCTTCCTGTTGAGCCTCAGCAATGCTTTGAGCCGCTAGTTTCTGGGCTTCTTCCTGAGCCGCTGCAATCACGGCTTGGGACTGACGACGGGTTTCCGCGAGTTCCTGCTGATAGGCTTTGGCGATTTGCTCAGCCTTGGCGAGGCGCTCAGCGGCGTCTACCTTGTTGCTGCGAATGTAGCCGTCGCGCTCATCAATGGCTTTACCCAAGGGCTTGTAAAACAAGGCATTGAGTATCACCGCTAGAAGCACAAACTGCACTGCCATCAAGGGAAGAGTAGCATCTAGGTCAAACAGACCACCGCTTGCTTCCTCTGCGGCTTCCACAGCCAAAAACCAAACTGAATGAATCATGCCTCTTCGTCCCCCGCCCTATGTTGGGCGTCACTACCCAATTACATCAATGTCTCGAATGAGATGTCTCGAATGAGATGTCTCGAACCTATGCCTAGAAAGCGGCAGGGGATAGGCAAGATTACCTGTCCCCCACGGCCTAGGACGTTAGCTGAAGGGGTTAGCGAAGAGAAGTACCAGCGCCACCACCAGACCGTAAATGGTCAGCGCTTCCATGAAAGCCAAGCTGAGCAGAAGGGTGCCGCGAATCTTGCCTTCAGCTTCGGGCTGGCGAGCAATACCTTCCACAGCTTGACCAGCAGCATTACCTTGACCGATACCAGGGCCAATAGCTGCTAGACCAACCGCTAGAGCAGCAGCGATTACGGAAGCGCCTGCGATAATAGGATCCATGTCGTTACCTCGATTTTGACAATCTACAACAAGCGAATCAGGTATAAAGAACGCCGACTTAGCGTCTTTTGTCTTGCGGCCCTCTAAGCCACTCTGCTGATGATGGCACCTGACCCATCAGCCAGCGGATTCTGAATGCCTCTTTCAAGGTCACTCATGCTCTTCGCCACCGTGCCCCTCAATGGCCTCACCGATATAGGCTGCCGCTAGGGTTGCAAAGATTAGCGCTTGAATGGCGCTGGTAAACAACCCAAGGATCATTACTGGCAATGGTACGAAGAGAGGTACCAGGAGAACCAGCACAGCCACCACCAATTCGTCGGCGAGGATGTTCCCAAATAGACGGAAGCTTAGGGAAAGGGGCTTGGTGAAATCTTCTAAAATGTTGATGGGCAAAAGGATCGGGGTAGGCTCGATGTATTTGGCAAAGTATCCCAGACCACGATTGCTAAATCCGGCGTAGAAATACGCCAGGGAAGTGAGTAGGGCAAGGGCGACGGTGGTGTTGATGTCGTTGGTGGGAGCCGCCAATTCACCGGAGGGCAAATGGAGGAGCTTCCAAGGTACAAGCGCCCCTGACCAGTTCGAGACAAAAATGAACAGGAATAGCGTACCAACGAAGGGAACCCAAGGGCGATACTCCTTTTCTCCAATTTGGTTTTTGGCCAAATCTCGGATGAATTCTAGGGCGTATTCCATCAGGTTTTGTAGCCCAGAGGGTACCCGCTGAACGTTGCGAGTGGCTAACACTGACACCAGTACCAACAAACCAATCACAAACCAGGAGGTCAGGAAAACCTGTCCATGGAGCTTGAGATTACCAATTTGCCAGTAAAGATGTTGACCAACTTCTAACTTTGCCAGAGTTGAGGGATAAAACATAACCATACCCAGCGCCATCTTTACCAAACTGATTCGTACTTTCCAGAAAACCGGAAAATTTTGAAAGCCTAGGCGGCCCCATGCTTAAGACTGATTCGGCAAAACCGCTGTCCAAAGTGTGTAGGCAATGAGGGCAGCTTTATAGGTCAAAAAACCTAGAAAAACCGGAACAATCTGAAGCTGTTGCCACTGCGACGCGACGAGAATTAACCCGATGACAATCGCGAGGCGACCGCTACCGATTTTTGTTTGCCCACGCCCAAGGTTGGCAACGTTTTTTGCCAACATCCTCAAGTAAACCACACCACCGCACGCTCCAATTAAATAATTCAGAGCAATGGGCAAAGAGTAGGCGAGCCAGACGCAGAGGAAGATAACGGCACTAAATGCAACCGTACAAATCAGCAGATTTTGTTGGAGTCGGTAATATTCTCCCATCGCGGCATCGACCGGAGGGGGAAGCATCGACTCCTCGGCTGAGCTGTCTGCTACTTGAACCGCATCACTGGTTTGCTCAGAGGAATTGGAGGCCACGAAAGCACTAATCCTTAGCCGTCAAGGGGTTTGGCCCGTTATTTCAGGCCGTAGGAGATCATATCACGGCAATAATACTTAATAGACCCATCGCCGAGGAAATCCATGATTCTTAGGCAAAGCTAGGGGGAAAGCTGTGACGGCTGTAACAGGATGAGTTGTTTTTGCTGCATTTGGCGCAGGTCGTCTAAGCTGGCGGCGGTGCAGCTGAGGAGATCCGCCACGGTCAACGGTGCTTTGGTTTCGGGCAAATCGGTCGCTGTAGGATCACTGGCTTGATCGCAGGCGGACAAAACCTCGAACTCGATGGGGGAGAGCGAGATGTACTGGTAGTTGTGGTCGAAGATGCTCTGGCTGGGCCAGCCTTCCATGCAAGGATTGCGGAGGGGATGGGCGGCGAGCAAGGCTTCGTCCTGGTGCCAGTCCCGTTTAACAAGCGGCGGTTTGGCGAGGAACCATTCAAAATGAGTGATTTCTGGATCCAGCAGTTCCACGAGGCGATACTGATCCGTTGGCGACAATTGTTTCGCACGCTGGAGCAGGTCGGGATTGCTCCCTAGCAGTCGATCCAATTGCCAGATGTAGGGATTGGAAAAGCCCACAAACTCTAGGCCAGAGGCGTTGATCAGGTCAAACAAGGTGTCGAGGGTGTAGTCAACCTCCTGGGGATGGACGTACATATCGGCGAAGCATTCGTCCCGCTGATTTTCCAGCGACCAGCGATCATGCTCCCGCTGCTTGAGGCGGTTTCCTGCGGGGAGGCTGGCGAAAATTTGCCGCCCGATGCTGACACCGTCTCGATAATCTCCCCGCTTTTCCCCCTGGACGAGGGCAATGGCCCGCTGCATCAGGGAAATTTCCCAGCGGCCAATGGCGGCATAGACAAAGACGTGGAGAAAACCTCCGGGAGCGAGTTTGGCGGCGAGGGCTTGGATGCCACGCACGGGATCCGGCATGTGGTGCAGCACGCCAACGCAGTTGATCCAGTCAAACTGCCCGTCTAACTGATCGGCATCGTAGATACTGAGCTGGCGAAACTGAACGTTGGTAGCCCCGGACCGTCGGCAGCGCTCCTGAGCCGTGGCGAGGGCTCCTTCGCTGAGGTCAATCCCCAAAACATCCACCTGGGGGTTGAGGTGGCCGAGATATTCGGTGCTGACCCCCGTTCCACAGCCTGCGTCGAGAACTCTGACCTTAGACTGAAGGGGAGCGGCTCCGGTACAGAAGCTGTGTACCGTTGGCCAAAACCAGCGCCAGTTATACCCAGGGGGCGGCTCATCCAGAATCGGCTCAGGGGGAAAAGGATAGGTATTGTAAAGACGCGCTACGGCATCGCTGACGGACTGAACCGGGCTGGACTGTGAGGTATTCATCACGAAACGTTACAAAACTTAGAGGGCTTCTTAGGGGGGAGTAGCCATCCTCTATGATGACCGAAGACCTTTCGCGAACAGGATGTTACACAGTTTTTAACAAACTGTGTTGCGGTTCTGAAACGGTTTAATCTGAATTCAGGTTCGTTACAGACCTGTTTCGGCTTGATGTCGATCATTCGCGATTGATTAGAAACAGTCGATAACGGTTTTGCCCTAGCAGGTTAAGTTTCTTTGCCCCGTCGGGGTTGGGCCTCAGAGCCTGTACATGGGTCGCCTTAGTCTTATAAATGCAGTGATTGTCCGCATAGGGAGCCTTTGAATACGCATGAGTGTTAAAGCAAGTGGTGGAAGCGCCGTGGCGCGGCCCCAGCTCTACCAAACCCTGCCGGTCGCAACGATTGCCCAAGCCGAGCAACAAGACCGCTACATGGCCAAGGGTGAGCTGGAGGATTTGTCCGGCTTTTTTAATTCCGGCCTGAAGCGAGTGCTGATTGCTGAGACTCTGACTCGCTATTCCGAGTTGATTGTGTCCCAGGCGGCCAACCGCATCTTTACTGGGGGATCTCCCCTGGCCTACCTAGAGCGGCCCGATGCTGATCAGCCCATGGAGAAAACCCGGGCGGGCACCGTGCTGGATGCCCAGGAAGCAGCCAAGCTAGGCACCGCTACCTTTATTGAAAGCAGCGGTGGCGGCGGTTTCTTCAGCGGCCTGTTCAGCACGACGCCCTCTGGGCCGATTCCCCCTGGGTTCCGGCCCATCAACGTGTCTCGCTATGGCCCCAGCAACATGCAGAAGTCTCTGCGTGACCTGAGCTGGTTCCTGCGCTACGTCACCTACGCGATTGTGGCGGGCGATCCCAACATCATTGCGGTGAACGTTCGCGGCCTGCGGGAAATCATTGAGAATGCCTGCTCCACGGCGGCCACCATCGTGGCGATTCAGACCATGAAAGCGGCTTCTATTCGCTATGTCAGCGGCGATGCTGAAGCCAAGGACATTGTGTCCCAGTACTTCGAGGTGTTGCTGACCGAGTTCAAGGCTCCCACCCCTTCGGACAAGCTGCGCCAGCGTCCCTCCGGCGACCTGCAAGGGCTGCAACTGCCCCAGATTTACTTCAACGCGGCAGAACGGCGGCCCAAGTACGCCATGAAGCCCGGTCTCTCCGCCACCGAGAAGAATGACATTGTGAAAGCGGCCTATCGTCAGGTGTTTGAGCGCGACATTACCCGCGCCTACTCCCTGTCGATCTCCGACCTGGAATCTAAGGTGAAGAACGGCGAAATCTCCATGAAGGAGTTCATTCGTCGCTTGGCCAAGTCTCCCCTGTACCGCAAGAACTTCTACGAACCCTACATCAACAGCCGCGCCCTAGAATTGGCCTTCCGCCATATCCTCGGTCGTGCGCCTAGCTCCCGTGAAGAGGTGCAGAAGTACTTCTCCATCGTCTCCAGTGGTGGTCTAGCGGCCCTAGTGGATGCCCTGGTGGATTCTAAGGAATACGCCGATTACTTCGGGGAAGAAACCGTTCCCTACCTGCGTGGCTTGGGCCAAGAAGCCCAGGAATGCCGCAACTGGGGGCCGCAGTTTGAACTGTTTAACTTCAGTGCGCCCTTCCGCAAGAAGCCCCAGTTCATCACCCTGTTCGCCGCCTACGAACAACCCCTGCCCGACCAGCATCCCTACGGCTCCGGCAACGATCCCCTGGAAATCCAGTTTGGGGCGATCTTCCCGAAGGAAACCCGCAACGTCAGTGCCACTCCGGCCTTCTTCAACAAAGACACCCGCCGGATTTTGATTCACCGTGGCCCCGGCATCAACAACCAGTTGAGCAACCCCGCCGCCCGTGGTCTCAATCCCGGTTCCCTGGGGGCCAAGGTATTCAAGCTGGATCAGGTGCCTCGCACCGGCAACACCAAGGCCAGCGTGCGGTACTCCGAAAGCTCCACCCAAGCCGTGATCAGTGCCGCTTACCGTCAGGTGTTTGGCCGTGAGGTGTACTCTGGCCAGCGTTCTAACGTGGCGGAAATCAAGCTGGAAAACGGCGAAATTACGATGAAGGAGTTCATCCGGATCATCGCCAAGTCTGAGGCTTTCCGTAAGACCTACTGGTCGTCCCTGTACATCATGAAGGCTGTGGAGTACATCCACCGTCGTCTGCTGGGTCGGCCTACCTATGGCCGGAAGGAAACCAACGCCTACTTCGATATCTGCGCCAAGAAAGGCTTCTACGCCCTGGTGGACGCCATTATCGACAGCCAGGAATACACCGAAGCCTTTGGCGAAGACACCGTACCCTACGAGCGCTACCTGACACCCAAAGGCTTGTCCCTGCGCAGTATGCGGGTGGGCACCCTGGCCGAGAAGGGCATGATGCCGATTCCCGACACCAGCGTGCCGCGCTTTGTAGAACTGGGTTCCGTCGGCGAAGATCGCTCCATTCCTGATGTGCAGCGTCGCATCAGCCAAGGGGTGAATCGTCAGCGCCAGCAAACCAAGGTGTTCAAGCTCACTTCCCTGGCCGACAAGCCTAATCTGGCCTTGGTCACCGCTGCGGCCTACCGTCAAATCTTCGAGCGGGATATCGCCCCCTACATCGTGAAGAGCGAGTTCACGGCTCTGGAGAGCAAGCTGGGCAACGGCGAAATCACCCTGAAGGAGTTCATTGAAGGGCTGGGCTGTTCGAGTCTCTATATCAAGGAGTTCTATGCGCCCTACCCCAACACCCAGGTGATTGAGTTTGGTACCAAGCACTTCCTGGGTCGGGCTCCGCTAGATCAGGCGGAAATTCGGAAGTACAACCAGGTGTTGGCCAGCGAAGGAATCCGTGGCTTCATCAAGGCCATGCTGAACACCACGGAGTATGCCGAGAACTTTGGTGAAGATACGGTGCCCTATCGCCGCTATCCCACCTTGCCAGCGGCCAACTTCCCCAACACCGAGCGGCTGTATAACCGCCTCACCAAGCAAAACCGTGACCTGGTAGTGCCCAGCTTTGTGCCCGCCAAGTCCACAATTCCGGTGACGGATATGCCCCTGATGGCCAGTGCCGTCGCGGCCCAGGCCAGCCAAGAGGCAGCACTAGCGGCCTCCGTTGGTCGCAGTTCCCAGGCTGAGAGCCTGGAGGGCGTAGCTGCCCAACCCGCCACCCGACTTTACCGCTGGTCGGCAGGTCTGGAAGGCGATCAGGCTGAAGAGGTGATCACGGCCATCTACCGCCAGGTAATGACGGCCTACGATGGCGAAATCCCGACCGATTGGCGCTTGTCCCAGGCGGAACAGGCCCTTCGTCAAGGGAATCTGACCGTTCGTGGGTTTGTGGTTGAGTTGCTGACCTCTGAGGCTTACCAACAGCGCTTTGTGGCTACCTACCCCCAAAGCAAACTGGTGGAAATCATGGCGCGGCAAATCCTGGGCCGTAACCTAGCCCAGGGCGAGGAAATCCAGCAATACCAGGCCATGGCTGACGCTCAAGGGCGGCTGGCTGTTGCTCAGGCGATGCTGACCTCGGCGGAGTACCAGCGCTACTTTGGCGAACAGGGCGTCCCCTACCGCCGCTAGGCTGATCGAGATCTGGAGCCAGGTGGATTGATCCTCAGTTGCCTGCTCCAGATCTCACCCTCAATCCAGCCAGAAAAACTGGATCCAAGCCTTCACCAATTCGCAACGGAATATTAAGCGCAGCCGCCGGATTTTCTTAATCTAGGCGGTTGTGTCTGTGAGAATTCCGACTTTTTCCCGCTGAAACCTTGACAGGGCAAGCATTTACAAAACTGAGGAAGACTATTACAAAATATTGCGTTGTCTTCAAGAAGGGGATCGCGATCCCTGACAATGATTCGGGAAGGATACTGAGCCCTTGAGGATTCTCGCTGAACTCGACAGTGCTGCGGTGGTGCCCTCGCTTGCTCAGTCCATTGGCCCGTCAATGCCAGTTTTATAGACATCTGGTTATATCTTTCGGAGGAATCCATCAATGAGTATTGTCACGAAGTCAATCGTGAATGCTGACGCTGAGGCCCGTTACCTCAGCCCCGGCGAACTGGATCGCATCAAGGGTTTTGTGACCTCTGGTGAGCGTCGTCTGCGCATTGCTCAAGTGCTGACCGAGTCCCGCGAGCGCATCGTGAAAGAAGCTGGCAACCAGCTCTTCCAAAAGCGTCCTGACGTGGTTTCCCCCGGTGGCAACGCCTACGGCGAAGAAATGACCGCCACCTGCCTGCGCGACATGGACTACTACCTGCGTCTAATCACCTACGGCGTGGTCGCTGGTGATGTGACTCCCATCGAAGAAATCGGTCTGGTGGGCGTGCGCGAAATGTACAACTCCCTGGGCACCCCCATCCCCGCTGTGGCTGAAGCCGTGCGTTCCATGAAGGCTGTGGCAACTGGTCTGCTGTCCAGCGACGATGCTGCTGAAGCCGCCTCCTACTTCGACTATGTTGTCGGCGCAATGCAGTAGTTGCATTAGCACTACATCGTTGATTCGTTGTTGATAATACGTCAGTTCTAAGGAAGCTTCACCCATGCAAGACGCAATTACCGCTGTTATCAATTCCTCCGACGTTCAGGGCAAGTACCTGGACAGCTCTGCTCTGGACAAGCTGAAGGCTTACTTCCAGACCGGCGAACTGCGGGTTCGTGCCGCCTCCACCATCAGCGCCAACGCCGCTGAAATCGTGAAGGAAGCTGTGGCCAAGTCCCTGCTGTACTCCGACATCACCCGTCCCGGTGGCAACATGTACACCACCCGTCGCTATGCCGCTTGCATCCGCGACCTCGACTACTACCTCCGGTATGCCACCTACGCCATGCTGGCTGGGGATCCCTCCATCCTGGATGAGCGCGTGCTGAACGGCCTGAAGGAAACCTACAACTCCCTGGGCGTGCCCATCGGTGCTACCGTGAACGCCATCCAAGCCATGAAAGAAGTGACCGCTAGCCTGGTGGGCTCTGACGCTGGTAAGGAAATGGGCGTGTACTTCGACTACATCAGCTCTGGCTTGAGCTAAGCCTCGATCCTAGTGCCATCCCTTCTCCCCTAGGGTGATAGGGTAGTCACAGGCCAGAGTCAGGAGCGAGTGTTTGGACAATGGGCTAGGCTGTGCTGTCTTCCTGGTGTCCCTAGCATTGGCTTTCGACTCTGGCTTTTCAGTAGGGTTAGCCTAACTGTAAGTTCTGTAGTCCAGTGAGATAGTAGGAGAGCGTTTTACCATGCGCATGTTTAAGATTACGGCCTGTGTGCCTAGCCAAAGCCGCATTCGCACCCAGCGCGAACTGCAAAACACCTTTTTTACCAAGCTCGTGCCCTACGAAAACTGGTTTCGTGAGCAGCAGCGCATTCAAAAAATGGGCGGCAAAATCGTTAAAGTTGAACTGGCCACGGGTCGTCAAGGCACCAACACGGGCCTGCTGTAGGCGAACGCTTTTCCTGTTTTGGAGCGTCACTATTGGCGACTGGGATAAGCTAAAAAGCCTTAGTACCCAAGCTTAAACCCTTCGGTAGCCCATGAATCATGAGCTACAGCCGGAGGGTTTTAAATATTTTTAGTGTTGGTGAGTGGATAGGCCTGAGGCGAAATATGTCCTACTCACCCCGGTTTAGATGAGCAAGGAGACCTTGCCCCTATTTTGTTAGGTTAGAGAGCATTTTTTCTCATGCAGGTGCGGTATCGGCTATTGCTCCTGCATGAGGCGCAGATAGTTTTGCTTAAGCTGAACATGGCTGGCACTAAGGCGATCCGATAGATTCTTCTCAGCCTCGGAGACCTGCTGCCAGAATTGGGAAGACCGCTGGGAGGAAATATAGGCTTGCCAAAGCTGCGTAAAGAGGGCAATAGCTTCGGGGCTTTGGTCTTGCAGATCTGCCACGATGGCCTGGATGACTTGACTGGCCTCTCCGTGGGTTTCAATGGTTTGCGCCAAATCTAAGGCCGACTGAAGGCGGATGGCAAGGTCAGTCGTTGAAGGGTGATTCGCAGAAGTCATGGCAAAACCTGGGCAGGGTGGGCACACAGGAGCGAAACCTAGCCCTAAGGACTGCAACGGAAATGCTCTTGCTGTCATAAATCTAGATAATTTGACGGGATTCAGCAAGGCGAGGGCCAGAGAGTGGTGTAGATTCGTAAAGGGCTTGGTGTGGAAAGGCTCTACCCCCATTGTCTTCAGTGTACCCTCCGGTTTTATTGCTATGGCCAAACAGCGCATCCTTTCAGGCATTCAACCCACAGGTAATTTGCACCTCGGAAACTACCTGGGTGCAATTCGTAACTGGGTGGACTTGCAGGATGAGTACGATGCGTTTCTGTTTATGGCCGACCTCCACGCCATTACGGTGCCCCACGACCCCAAGCAACTAGCCGAGAACACCTACAAAGTAGCCGCCACCTACCTCGCGTGCGGCATTGATCCAGAAAAGGCCACCATCTTTGTGCAGTCGCACCTGTCAGCCCATGCAGAACTGGCTTGGCTATTTAACTGCATTACGCCCCTGAACTGGCTAGAACGCATGATTCAGTTCAAGGAAAAGGCCGTCAAGCAGGGGGAAAACGTCAGTATTGGCCTGTTAGACTATCCCGTTCTGCAAGCGGCGGATATCTTGCTGTACGAGCCGGATTTGGTGCCCGTGGGCGAAGACCAAAAGCAACACCTCGAACTGACTCGCGACATTGCCAACCGCCTGAATTTCCAGTACGGCAGCGAAGAAAATCCCGTGCTGAGAGTGCCAGAACCGCTGATTCGGGAAGCCGGGGCTAGGGTAATGAGTTTGACCGACGGCACGAAGAAAATGTCGAAGTCAGATCCTTCAGAGCAGAGCCGCATTGATTTGACCGACCCACCAGAGGTGATTACGAAAAAAATCAAGCGCGCCAAAACCGATCCTGAACGGGGGCTGTGGTTTGATGATCCCAATCGCCCGGAATGTCACAATCTTCTGAGCCTGTACATGATTTTGTCGGGTCAGACGAAAGAAGCCGTTGCTGCCGAATGTCGGGACATGGGCTGGGGCCAGTTCAAACCCCTCTTGGCCGATACGACCGTGGCGGCTTTGGCTCCGATGCAGGAGAAGTTCAACGCACTAATGGCTGACCGGGGCTATCTAGAATCTATCCTCAAAACGGGCGAAGAAAAGGCCGCAGCGGTGGCTAACCCCACCCTGGCCAAGGTGAAACAGGCCCTAGGATTTTCCGTTGCCCCCTAGGGATCAAGGCCTGGGGCGTTTTCCCTAGGGAACAACCAGCGAGATATACTAACCAAAAACCCATTGCAATTCAAGGAGACTGGCTTGACTGTTGCACCTCTAGGCCATCGGATGCAAACCGCCGCTCAATCCGGTCAGTTTTTGGTTACGGCGGAGGTCATGCCACCCAAAGGCGGTGATCCCAGCCATATGCTGGCGATGGCACGTCTGCTAAAGGGGCATGTTCATGCGGTTAACGTCACAGACGGCAGCCGTGCGGTGATGCGGATGTCTTCCCTGGCGGCGTCAGTATTGCTTCAGCAAGAGGGCATTGAAGCGGTGTATCAGGTCGCCTGTCGAGATCGCAACCGGATTGCCCTTCAGGCCGATCTCCTTGGTGCCCAGGCCCTAGGACTACGCAATGTTCTAGCGCTGACGGGCGACCCCGTCAAGGCGGGTGACCACCCTGATGCTCGACCCGTATTCGACCTCGAATCGGTACGGCTGCTGCGGCTGATCCACCACCTCAACAGCGGCGAAGATAGCCATGGTAAACCCCTCACCGATGGCGGACTCAACCTCTTTGTGGGGGCAGCGGTGGATCCGCAGTCTGCTAGTTGGTCGGGTTTACAGCGGCGGTTTGAGGCCAAGGTCAAGGCTGGGGCCGCGTTCTTCCAAAGCCAACTCATCACCGACTTTGATCGGCTCCACAAGTTCATGGATGAAATTGCGGCGGGTTCGGGCCGTCCAGTGCTAGCGGGAATTTTTTTGCTAAAGTCCGCCAAAAATGCCCAGTTCATTAACCGCAATGTGCCGGGGGCCAAAATTCCAGACGCTATTATCCAGCGCCTTGCTGAGGCCAAGGATCCCCTGCAAGAAGGCATCAAAATTGCGGCGGAACAGGTACAGGCGGCTCGCCAGATCTGCCAAGGGGTTCACCTGATGGCGGTGCGTCGGGAAGATCTGATCCCCCAAATTCTAGACCTTGGGGGACTGCCTACCCTGACAGCCGTCGCCGCACCCGACACGTTCTCCTCTAGCGACGCGCCGATTTCGTTTCGTCAGAACGGTCTAGGACATCAGGTTGGGGAAATACCTCCCGCTGTGATGCGAGAGGTCGGCTAGGGTACGTTAGCCTAGGCCGCAGTGCTAGCCCCGGGTGGCTGATCCCTAGGTGGCTCAGTCTAGGTGAAAGCGTTGGCCCAGTCCTTGGCCCAGTTTAAGTGCTGGTGAACTTCCTCTAGGGTTTTGGCTTCGCTGTACAGCCGCAGGACAGGCTCGGTGCCGCTAAAGCGAATCAACAGCCAGCTATCGTCCGCTAGGGTGAGCTTATAGCCGTCGATGGCTAGGATGTTTTTCACGGCTTTGCCAGCAACGGCCTTGGGGGGATCCGTGGCGAGTTGGTTCAGCAGCTTGGCCTGTACCTCCATGCTGGACAGGGGCAGATCGATACGGTCGTACTCGGAGAAGTAACCCGTTTTTTCCTGGAGTTGGCGGTAGTAATCGCTGAGATCCAGCCCTGACATGACGATGGCTTCTAGGACGTAGAGGGCTGATAGCAGCGCATCTCGCTCAGGAATGTGGTGGCCATAGCCAATGCCGCCAGACTCCTCGCCACCGAGTAGCACCTGGCTCTCCTGCATCCGGTCGGCAATGTATTTGTAGCCCACAGGGGTTTGGTGAAGCTCTAAGCCGTGCAGTTCGGCCACGGCGGGGATCAGGTTAGATCCGCTGATCGTTTTGACGATTTCCCCACTGTAGTTGCGGCGGGATTTGAGGTGGTCAATGAGGATAGGAACGAGAATTTGAGAGCTGAGAAACTGGCCATTGCCATCCACAGCGGCAATGCGGTCGCTGTCGCCATCAAACACTAGGCCTACCTTAATGCCGCCCTCCGGCGTTGGCTTGTCCTTGACGGTTGCTAGGATTTCGCCTAGATACTTAGGCAAGGGTTCCGGAGGGTTGCCGCCAAAGAGGGGATCGGCGTGGCGGTGTAGTTCATGGACGCTTTCCTCCCCGATCAGCCGAGGCAGGCCACCAGACGCGGCCCCATACATGACATCGGCAAAGACCGTCAGCTTACCGCTGGTGATTGCGGCTTGAATGGCCGCAATATCAACTTCGGCCTGGAGAGCGGCGCAGTAGTCAGGCCAGGGGTCGAAGGCTGTAATGTCTCCCTTGGGGCCAATGGGGGCGGGGGGATTGGGCAGCAAATCCTCCACCTGCTGGGTGACTTCGGGGGCTACTGACCCACCAAAGGCTCCCTTAATTTTGAGGCCAGAATAGGCGGGCGGATTGTGGCTGGCGGTGATGACAATGGCCCCCAGCAGGTTGCGGTGCTTAGCGGCAAAGCTCAAGGCTGGGGTGGGAGCATAGGTTTGGGAAAGCAGCACCTCAAACCCCTGGGCGGCGATGGCTTCGGCGGCGGTGTGGGCAAATTCAGCGGAGAGGAAGCGGCGATCAAACCCGACGGCCACCGTGCGGTTGTCGGTGTCAGCCCCAAAGCGCTGCTTCAGCACCTGGGCCGATACGGCAGCTACTTGGGCCACCCGTTCAAAGGTAAAATCGGCGGCGATAATACCGCGCCAGCCATCGGTACCAAACCGAATCGGTTTCGGAAGCGCTGAAATGGGGCCTGCGGAATCTGCCATAACCTAAGCTCTGAATGATGGTGCATAGGGAAAACTAACCCTGTCTGAGTTTACCCATCGATTCGGTGCTCTGAACAGCCCTATCCTGGTCTACCTCGGTGGCTCTGAAGAAGCTATCCAAAGCACGGGCTTCGGCAATCCCCCTCAATCAAGGGCCTTAGCCCCCGGCATTCTATGGTTTAGGAAAGCCCCTGGAGCACATGCTGAGTCGTGAGCAGGGCATTCAGGCCCACAAATCCTTGACATCGACCTTGCTGAGTGGTCATCCCGATGGCCATGGCAGCGGCTTGGGAAGGGTTCCTCACAAACCGAGGGGAGGTGTTGATGTAGACGACGGCACTGTTCACCAACTGCGGAAACTGCACCGTTTCGGAATAGGTTTCGCTCACCAAAACATTGGCGTGGCCGCTGCTGTGGCGATTCATCCAGTCGGCAGCCACCGCCAAGCTGTCTACTCGCCCCAAAATCACCCGCTTGGCCAAAAAGGGCTGCTGCCAGTCGGTGGGGGAAGCTAAGCTCAAGTTTGGCATCTCCGCTTGCATGGCGTCGTCCCTGAGTATGGTAAATCCGTTTTCCCCCAGGGTGCGGCAGAGCTGAGCTACGGCAGCGGCACTACATCCCGAATGAATCAGCACCTTCTCTAGGGCGTTGACGGCATCGGGTTCGCCCCGGTGGCTATCGATCACAATCTGGGCCACCGTAGCCACGCTGCCAGAAGCCGACCAGTAGAGATAGCAGTTGCCCATGGCCGTTGGCAACACAGGCACCGCCGCCTGCCGCATCACCTGCTTCACCAAGCTCGGTCGTCCGTAGGGGATGACTAAATTAACGCCAGGATCCTGTAGCAGCCAAGCCCGTGCCGCATCCCCGGCATCATCGGCGAGGGAGAGAATGGCGGCGGCTGGGATATGGTGGCGGGCGAGGGCACCGTGGATTGCCTGGAGAATAGCGGCATTCGTTTGGCTAGATTCATTGCCGCCTTTGAGGATAAGGCCGTTGCCCGTGCGCACACAAAACCCTGCCATGACCGCCGCCAGTTCTGGAAAGGCCTCATAGACAAAGGCTACTACGCCGAGGGGAACCACTTGGCTGTAGCCCGTCGCCGCCTTGGCCCAGCGGCTCGTGGGCAGGGCATTCAGCCAGCGAGAGTCGCCCAATAAGGCCAGCCGCTTCAGCATTTTGCAGGCCATGTGCAGCCGCTCTGGGGTGAGCTTGAGCCAGTCTAGAACCAGATCCGGGACAGCCATTTCCAGACTGGCTTCTAGGTCAAGGGTGTTGGCTTCCAAAATCTCATTTTGCGCCGCCTCCAACTGTGCCGCCATCGACTCTAGGACTTGGCTTTGGGCCTCTACCCCAGCCCAGCGTAACCCATTACCCGCCTGAGCTACCTCACCGACTGCTACACTCAGATCGTCTTGGGATCCTAAAGTTACCATGGCTCAACGTTGCGAGGTTAACCACACCATCAGCCCCAGGGACATCACTACGCCCAGGGTGATCAGCAGGTGGGCCATCGCCCGCGCCCCCTGGGGAGACTGAAGCGTCGCCAACAGGAGAAAGACAACCATCAACCCAAAGGCAGCGGTCACCAAGAACGAGGCGTAGCTTACGCTGAGAGGGGATCGATCCAGTCGCCACTGCTGCCCCGTCCAGCGCCAAGCGCGTTTGTAGGGGTAGTGGGTGGACAGTTGCTCCATCACGTAGCCATCTTCCTGGACAACAAAAATTTGCTGACACCGATCGCAACCAAAGGCTTCTGTCAGCGTGATGGGCTGGAGACGACCACTGCGACGACAGGGGCAAGGGTAATCAGACTGGTGGTCAATCTTCTGGCTCTTGTAGGTACGCACGATAACCTAAATACCTAGCTCAGGAAGAGGACGGGACTGTTTCCCACATTCTGACACATTAACCAACTCCAGATGGGAACACAATCCCGGCCCCCCGGCCTCAAAATAACCGCATCCTCAATCGGCCTTAACGAAAGCATGAGGCTTTCAGTGATTAAGAAGCCGCTAAATCCTATATTTTTGGCAAAAGCTCACCTTTGCCCCCCTGGTTTGAGAACCATTGCGAGGATACATTTACTCCGAGGGCCTATCCCAATCATTGGCGGTTCGGTCTTCCCTCCTGTAAAATAATGCGATTCTGTTTAAGATAATCATCTAAGTTAAGAAATTCACGCTGACCTGTGCGGTGAATGAGCCATGACAGCATGGATGCCACCAATTGTCGGCTGGATAGCCTCTCTCCCCTTCCCTAGCGACTAGCATCTCGGCACAAGAGATAACCCCGACATGACCTTAGACAAATACCGCCTCCGATCCGACTTCCTGGGCACCCAGGTGATTACGCGCAACTCTGGCCAGCGTCTAGGCATCGTCAGCCAGGTTTGGGTTGATGTCGATCAGCGCGAAGTTGTGGCTGTGGGGCTGCGGGAGAATATGCTGTCTAGTCTGGTTTCTGCCCCGCTGCAAATTATGCCGCTCAGCAGCATCCGCCAAATCGGAGATGTGATTTTGGTGGATGATGACACCGTTTTGGATGACGAGGTTAACGTCTCTCCCTACAGCACCCTCGTCAACTGCGAGGTGATCACCGAAACCGGTGAACCCCTGGGGCGAGTGCGCGGCTTCAAGTTTGATGTTACCAATGGTCGCCTAGAAACCATTGTGGTAGCCTCCTTTGGGCTGCCCCAAATTCCCGATCAGGTGATCAGCACCTACGAGCTATCCATTGATGAAGTAGTGAGCAGTGGCCCCGATCGACTGATTGTGTTTGAAGGGGCCGAGGAAAAAATGGTGCAGCTTAGTGTGGGCCTACTAGAGCGCCTGGGCATTGGCAGCGCCCCCTGGGAACGCACCAGCGACAGCGAGTACATTATGCCCGTGTCTACCTCCAACCAGCTACCCTCGGGGGTGCAGGCTCCTGCCGAATTTACGAAGGCCCGCCCAGCGGTGACCGAAGATCGCTGGAGCGATGACGACTGGGGTGAGCCTGAACGGGTAGAAGAACCCGTCGTCCGTGCCCAAGCCGCTGAAACCTATCGAGCCGCCAGCCTAGCCGACGAGTCTAACTGGGAGGAAACATCCCCTGCTGCACCCACCTACAATGAGCGGGATGATGTGCGGGATGCCGACTACCAGGACGTGACCGAAGCGCCTTGGTCTGAGGAAACGGATGCGGAACCCTACGCTCCTACCCCCCTTAACATTCCCCAGAAGAAAAAAGTCACGGAGTACGAAGAGGAGCTAGACTACTAGCCCACCCCATCGCTGGAGCCCTAGGATGTCGCTCTCCCTTCAGCCACCACAACGCTTGCCTGTGGTGGCTTTGGTCTGCCTATTGATATTTGCGCTGTATGCTGCCAGCCCAGGGGAAGCCATCAACGTCCATTGCTACGCCCCCCAGGCTACGGTGGCCCATTGTCAGGTCAATCAGGGGCGGCGGCTAGGTTGGCTCCCCCAGCGGGCTACGGAATTCGATTGGCTAGATTTCACCCTTGATTCTCGCTTGTGTGACAACACCCCTCGGGGCGGGGTGCGGTTCTGCCATCGCCTCACCCTGATGAGCGCCAATCGACATCTGACGCTGCCGGAACTGCGCACTCCTCTGTCCGCCGACAACATCGTGCAAAGCCTCACCCGCTTTCAATCTGGGCAAGGGCCAACCGATCTAACCTGGAGCGCGCCCCAACCTTGGCTAGAGACCCTACAGACCTTCACCCTAGCCCTGTTGTTGACCATCACCGCCTGGGGGTTTGGATTCTGGCGATGGCTTCCAAAGCCCTTAGCCCTTGGGGATAGTGATGACACCGGGCCTGACTAAACGCCCTAAGAAACGTTAACCTCTGACCCCAGGATGGGAGAGGAGTAGAACGGTGATTCGCTACTTTAGGTCAGAGAAAGCTTGTCAAGTCCTAAAACCAAAAATTGTTACAAAAGTTTTTATTCGACATCACTTTCCCCAGGGCTTTCCCCAGATTTTCCACAAAAAATGAGGGGTTATCCACAGGGAGAAACGGAGTATCGAGCTTTGGGGTTAACCTGTGGAAAACTTTAGGGAGCGTGGAAAGGGAGGATTATTTTGCCCTCCCCCCTGAAACCTGTTGAACCCATGGCCGCAAAACCCTGATTACTTCGTGATCAGGGTTGGGGATTAGCGCATCTTTGGCTTCTGTGCAAGATTGACAGGCCCGGAGGAGTTGGGCAGAATGATGCGACTGGAAACACCGTGCGCCCCAACATGGTCGCCATACTCAGACGATTCTCATCGTCGGTTGGGCTCGAAAATGAGGCTCCAATGTTGGTGTAGCGCTGCTTTGCTGTGCCTAAAAACCCTGACCCAGATCGCTTTAGGGTATCAGCACAGGTGTCGATGTGTTGGGACTGAGAGCCCAGCCCCTGTTTCCTATTTCCCGTTCGCCACAGACTATCAACCTTGCCCTGAGGAGGTAACCCCACTGTGATGCCTAACTCCACCACCGAAACTCGCGTTAGCCTATTGGCCGAAATTCCTGAAGAACTCCATGATGCCCTGCAAACCTACCTCGCTAGCCATGCCAACTGGAGTCAACATCGGGTCTTTTGTGCGGCCCTGTCGTTGTTTTTGATGCAAAACGGCCACTGCGGTCGTGAGGTGAATCGTATCTATCTCGATTCCCTGTTTGACTACGCCAGCTAGTCCATGAATGCGGCCACTCAAGCCAACCCATAAATAACCCGTAAAAAACCCGCCTGCCGAGATTGACCGGAACAGGCGGTTTTTTAGGCTCTATCTACGATGGCTAAGGTTGCGGCTCCATTGTTCTCTGGGCCTTAATCGACCCAGCCAATGTCGGCATCGGAGAGCATGGGATTGGGTTGTTCAGACTGGGAGGTATAGGTGGGAACACCGCGCACATAGCCCGGATGGGCTGGCCCTGTACTGGGCTGGCGGGGAATAATATCGCCACCAGAGCGGCGGGGTGGAACTGAACGGATGGGGGCGGGGACGGCTGGCGCAGGGGTGGGGGCAGACAGCTTCAAAATCGTGGCCTTGGCCTCCGCTAGGGCTTCCTCCGTTTGCTGAAGGGAGGTTGTCTTAGCCTTGAGATCGGCCTGGGCTTGGTCGAGGCTGTCGGTGAGTTCAAACAGACGACTCTGCTGAGCGGCGAGATCTTGCTGAAGCCCCTGCACCATTTTTTCGAGGTCAGCCTTTTCTTGCTGAACGGCGGCTAGAGCAGCCTCTAATGCTGCCGTAGAAGGGCCATTGGAGGCAGAAACGCTAGGGGAGACATCGGTACTTTCTGCCGCTGGGGTTGCCGCTGGAGTTGCCGCACTGGGCTGATCAATGGGTAAATCACTGGGCTGAGCGGTGATTTTCGGTTGAGCCGTAGAGCGTCCGGTGCTTTTGGCAGGGGTACCTTTGGCAGGCGTACTTTTATCCGGGGTACTTTTGGACGTCTTGGCGCGGCTGCTAGCGGTTTTACGACGGCTTTGGATGGGCTGAGGGGCCGTTTCACCCCCAGGGGCCGGGGTAGCTTCGTCAGACTGATCCGCTGGCGCAGGAGCCTCCCCCAGCGTGTCGGCCTTACTGGCTTCTTCTTTCAACAGGTCGGAGAGGCTTTTCTTGGTCATAGGGATCGTTACTTCCAGTCTCGCTGTATTTCTTCCGCCACTCGATGGTAATCTGATCGGGCTTCTTGGGCATTTTTGCCCCGCCACTGCAACACCGGAACCCCATCTAGGGCCGCTCGTTCGTGGGCTTTGTAAGTCCGAATAAAGGCGTGGCAGGCCGGGATATTCAGTTCCAGCAGCGTGTTTTGGGCCTCCAGGGCCTCCGCCAAGCTGCGGGAATCTACTTTTGTCAACAATACTCGATGGGCTACCCCCCTGGGGGCTACCGCTTCATTGACTGTAGTAATTAGGGCGGCCAGATCCATCGGAGCCGGGGGAGTGGGCAACAGAACGTAGTTGGCTACAGGGATGACCGCCGCCAAGGCCGCTGAGTTGAGAGCGGGCGGTGTATCGACAATCACCAGATCGTATTGTCGCAGGTTCGGCAGATCGCTTAGGCTGGCTGGATTTTCCGCCTGGGCAACCTCAAACCGCAGTTCTTGGGGGCTGCGACCCGTCCACCATAGGGCAGACCCTTGGGGATCGGCATCCACCAGCAGCACTGACTGGGTTTCGGCGTAGATGGCCGCTAGGTTAACGGCGGTGGTGGTTTTGCCCACGCCTCCCTTGCCGTTTAAAACAACCAGGATAATGGTGCGTTTTGGGGATTTGGCCTTAGCCAATGCGGTGTCCTCCTGGGGCAATGCTGATTAGACTCGATGGCATAGTAATCCAAGTGGGCGATCCTCGGCTAGGGGCGATTCAATGTTTTGGGCTAGATGCGAGGTTTTTGCGTACTAGGCTCTGTGAAGTGAGGGCACCTCAAAAAATGCAAACCTTATTGAGCATGACTAGGATATCTCAGGGGTTTCAGGCTCCTCGAATTCGCAATAAATAAGACAATTGGTAGTGCATTAATCTACGGGCCAGAGAAAAATTAGCCCGAAACAGCAATCTACTGCCGTCAGTTCTTTAAGGTCGCCTGATTATTCTCTAGCCTGTACGAAATAGAACTACCAGGCAATTAATCGAGGTGCCCGTTAGTAAACCTCAGTAGATCACAAAGATGTCTCTTCGTATGGGCTTGGCCCTCACCCCCAGCCCCTCTCCTAGGGGGGAGAGGGGAGCCGGAAGTCCTTCAAAGTCCCTCTCCCAGCTTGGGAGAGGGATTTAGGGTGAGGGCCAAGCTGAGGGCAGTAAAGAGAGTTTGTGATCTACTGAACCTGGATGAGTGGTTAAAAGATCTCCCGATCCGGATAATCCTTCGCATCGGCTGGTTTCCCGCACCCCTGACTACCCGCCTCACATATCGTAAGAGAGCTTTCATAAAGAACTTCACTCCGGCGAGTATCAGGAATGAATTCAAGGGCATCGGATCCTCGAAGGCTTTCAATACGTTCTCTCACATAGCTTTCCAGTTCGTTTGAGTTGGAGGTGGTGATATTAATGTCTGAGATTTCGCCATTATCACTGACGATAAAACTAAACTCAGCCTTGGAACCCACAGGGGCACTAGAATTAGATTGGTCGTAATAAAACATTTCATTCCAAATATTGGCACGCCATTGAGCCCAGTCTAAAGCTGTACACTGGTTCCACATTGATGGTATAGCTGCAGCTAGTATGGTGGATATTGCAACTGTCCAGAAAACTGCATGTAGAATAGATGATCTGCCTGCAAAGGACATCGGAAATTTAAATACCGACCGCAAGAGTATATCTAGCGGTATAATCAGCATCCATGCTAAGGCTATCCAAGATAAGCCAAAAAATAGAGCTACCCAAAAGTTACCGCAGCCCAGATTGAGCAGATAGGCTATTCCTGTTGCCAGCACAAATGCTACTAGAAATATTGCAGGAACTTGAAATAAGCCATATCGCCAAAAAGGTCTCTTCATGGTTTCTGCATTTAGATAATATTGCGCAGTTTAACTCGATATTGGCTTGCAACAAGGCAAAATACAGAGAGTCTTGAAATGCCTCTTTAGATGTCAAAGACCTATTTACATCAGTATAAGCCACTCCATGTATCAAGAATGCTTAATACTCGTTTCGCGCTGAGTCCATCTAACCGCGAAGCAAGATCTGCAAAGGAAGTAAAGGGTTCTTTTTGACGCTCGACTTCGATCTGCTCCAACATCTTTCTGGCAGTCTTTCCTCGTACATTTGCAGCGGCTAGCTTCTGCGCCAAAGCAGTTAAACTGAGGTCATTGAAGGCTTCTAGGGGTTCTATTCGCTGGGGAATTTTAGCTTTGAGACTATCGATATTGTCATCTAGTCGTTTAATGTCGCGCCTATGAGAGGCCTCCAAATCATGAAGAGCCATATTTAAGCGAGATTCTATTTGAGTAATATGTAAATCTATTTCGTTTGCAGGAACTGGTTTAGGCGAATCAGAAAGTTGAGAAAGATAACGTAATTGCTCGATGGCTGAATCTTCTAGCTTAGGAGGAATGATGAAAGCGCTAACAACTTCACCTTTACGGGGATCAATTTCCTTAGCACGAAGGGCTGCATAGTACCCTAAATCCCCTATCAAAACCTCGTAGTTATCATGACCTACCTGCCTTAATAATAATGGAGAAACCAGTCTACCAGCAGATAAAATACTGTGGGCAAGTGTCTCTAGTTGATTAACGCTGAATTGAGATCGAGGTACAGTCGAATGAATACTGCTAACATCAACTAAGTAATATTCAATCATGGATTATACTCCAAGTTTATTCATGACTTCCTGAGCAAGATTGCGAAATTCTTTCGCTGAGTCACAAGCTTTATCAAACTCAAAGATAGAGGTTGGATTAGGGATATCGAACATACCAACAGATATCGTTTGATTAACACAGTGGGCTAGAGAAACCCGTTCGTAAATAATAGTCTCTAAGATCGGAAAACCATAGCGATTAATAACGCTATCTCTTTGTTTTGGAAAAGTATGAGTTAGATAACGCGTATTGGGTAAAATCTTCGAGGCTAGCACTCCTAGAACTTCTAAGGGTGATTTATCGATGGCAGATCGAGTTTCATTTACTTCAGAAATGAAGGACTTTACGTTATTCAATCCTTGATTGGCGAAGGGCTTCATATCGGAGGGAATGATCAGATAGTCGGCAGCAATCAATGCAATTTCGGCATAGAGATCACGGGCTGGAGGAGCATCAAGAATAACGATGTCGTAATCATCCCTGACCTGTTGAATCTTTTTATCAAGTCGCCATCGAGTGTTGACAAAAGCAGCTAACTTACTTTGTTTTTCGATCAATGAAATATGGGCAGGAATAACATCAATTTCAGGTTGGTTAAATCCACTAGATTTTCTGACAAGATCGGGAATAAAGTTAAAATCGACAGACTCAAGAAGTTGATATACATTACGATCAACTAAGTCGTCGTCTTCTTCAAATTGAAATTTAACGAGTCCAGTCCCAAAAGATGAATTGGCTTGAGAATCGAGATCAATGAGAAGAACCCGTTGACCCATTTTACGAAAGGCAGCAGCCAGATTGATAGCTGTTGTTGTTTTTCCAACTCCGCCTTTGTTATGATAAATAGCAATCGTCTGCATTGACTAATTACCCAAAAAGAACTCGAGAAAAGAGAAAAATGATAGAAATGCCTAAGATTACAGAAAATCTAGTAGTAGACGAAGATGCCACATCGACTCTGGAATACTACATATTCTCTTAAGTATGGGTAAGTCTGTGATTAAAATAACACTGATAAGTGTCGATACAAATAAAGCCTGCGACAAAGAAATTCTCCCGGCTAAAGACATACTCCACTTCATCACAGCCCTGAAAAAGAGATCCAAAGGCATGACTAATGTCCAAGATAAGGCGATTATGAATAGCCCTATAGCCAAGGTCATCCAGAAGACTAGACAAGTTGGGTTTAGGATATTTACCGTTGCAATAAAGATGATACAAAAAAGCAACAGTATTGCTGGTATTTGAAATAAACCATAGTGCCAAATTCGTCGCTTAGCCATGCTTTTAAGAAGCCTCATTGATGCTCATCATTTAACTTGGGAGTCGTTTGTTGAGTGCGAACCTTAGGAGCTACTGAGTCTGTTTCGCGATATTGCTTGAGCAGCTTTTGAATAAAGCTCGGTGCAACACTAAATCGCTTTGCTAGTTTTCTTTGCGAAATAGACTCATCCTCATAGGCTTTGATAATCTTTCGGCGGAAGGCTATTGAATGAGATTTCATCTCGCTATCCTAGAACTGATTTCAGAAGCATAAATTGTGCCTCACTAGATTGGAAAATGCTATATATCTGACTACCTCTTCAACATGAATTGAAGAATTGGATTGAATACCTCGCTTAAACATTGTCATTAGGTTCATTCATCGAGATCCGTCTGTTTCACAAACTTTCTCAAGATGGTCTGAACCCTAGCTTGATCTAGGCCCAGGGTAGTTGCTTTTTCTTTGGCAATACCGATAAACGTAGGAATCGGGATATTCAAATCTAAAAGTTTCTTGAGGTCTTGCTCAAATTGAGCGTAGCCATCCTCTCGTTCTGGCGATGGAGACGGGTCTGGAGTAGTCACCTTAGGCTGACCTGAGAAACTGGGTAGCGTGATAGGAACATCTACCTTTAAGCCATATTTTTCAATGGTCTGCTTCAGGATTTCAGCCTCCCGTTTGTAGTCTGGACTATCCGTACCCCCATCCGGCTTTAACTCATTTTCCCGCTGCTTCAGATAGGTCATAAGCTGTTGATAGCATTGAGTCTTCTTCTCGGGGCTATCGGCTGAATCTAGACGATCATCAACCTGTTGCTGGATTTCATAACAATCCGGTCGGCAAGCGGCAACCGCTAAAACCTGAACAGCATCAACCCAGCTTGAGGCAATCTCAATCTTTTGATCGCCGATGACACCTGTTTGGACATACCGAATCGTATCCTCCTTGGTCTTTTGGTTTTGCTCCAGCGTCAAAACGCCTAGGGCACGGGCAAGCACCACAAGCTGATAGATCTTGGGATCTTCCGGCAGGAGATCCCAAAACGGCATTCTTTTATCGGTATGCACTGGAATCGGCAACCCGACATTCTCTCCACGGAGTTGAGCCCGCTTTGCTCCGATCATCTGACCTTTCCAGTTTTGATAATGGATCCTGAGATCCTCCATACCCTCGATAGAGCGGAGCGAGAACCCACCAATCTCCTGAACAAAAATAATCCGGTGGCGTTCTTGATTTCCGAGGGGTGAAATGGCATCCGATTGACCAACTTGCGTCTGGACATGGGGAATCAACTTCATCGCCGCTGGATTAGCTGTATTACTTCCACCGATGAGGGCGACCCTGGTATCCCGTGGGGCACTAAACCCAGCCGCCATTAAAACAGCCTGGGATAAATTAATCAGCGGCTTAGATTTTTCGTAAACGATGCCTACTTTTTGTTGAACATCTGTATCGTTGTTATTGGCTAGGCTGAAGAGGCGATCACAGGCGGATAAATCTCGCTGTAGTCGGCTTGCTTCAGGAGCCATCGCGATCACGCGTCGAGCGCGATCTAGAATTTTGTCTTTAAAGTCATTGGTATTGACCTGGGGTAACTGCGTAATATCCAGGAGTTGCATCACCTCATCAGCCTTGCGCTCTTTCTTCCAGAGCGGACTGGTTGCCTTCAAAATATCCGGGGTCATGATGGTACAAATTTGATTGAGACCCGCCTCAAGTCGGCTCTGCGCACCAACATCTTCGCCCACCTGACGCTCGATCAAATCATCATAAAGCTGATTGAGCTCTCCACGGTCAAAGAGCTTAATACCATTGATCTCTAGGGCATCGGCACGATTCGCTTCTTTTTGAGCGGCCTCTGCGAAACCATCTCGAAGCTGCATCAAGGTTGTTGTCAGTTGGGCTAGGCGTTGTTCCAGTTGGTTGAGACAATCTTGTAAGCGCTCAATCACTTTTAGCCCTTCGCTGCGGGCTTTTCGTTGAATAAAGGCAATCAACTCACGTTCAAGACCACTGAGCGCCTGATCCTTCAGTTTATCCATTTGGGCTTGCTTCGTAATCCCAAATGCTGTTTGCGTCTCTGCAATTTCGATTAAGGCTTGACTGTACTGCCGCTGTCGGTTGGTTTCATTCGGCTGATAGACCTTCTCAGACTCCCGCTGAAACTTCTCCGCCGCATTGGAAAAGATCTGTCGTGTACTGGTAATGAACGCCGCTGCAAACTTAGGCCCACGATTACGATCTTCGATGATTTTGTAAAATTCTTTTTCGAGCTCCCGCTGCCCTGACCGAATAATCTGGTTTCGGTTGTCATACATGGTCTGGAGAAAGGCTCCATGCACTTTCTCATTCGGGTTAAGATCCCGGAGGTTATCATTACGATAGCTATCTGCTTTGGCCTTGAGATAATCGACAAATCCTAAGATATTGCCTTTCTCCGGCCCCAGCAAATTAGCCCCCTGGAAAGTGCATTGCAGTTTACTCCCTGTGGCAATTTCACTGCGAATACTATTCACCCAGGCAGCAATGTCCGTGATTAGCAATTTTCCGTTAGATGACGCTAGATCACTCAGTAACTCCGCCTCGGTCAACCGCATAGACTTGAGGGTTCCAGTTTGGAGATGATCGATGATATTGGGCATCAACTCAACCGAATCATTGATCCACCATCTCACTAGATCCGCCGCTAGCCGATTCACCAGATTCGTCCGAATCTGAGCCATGGGAATTTCAAAGGTGGCCAAGCCAAAACTCATAAAGTTTCTGGGATAGCTACGTCCCCCTGGATCCGCCGTACTCCAACTCCCCTTCATATTGTCTCGGATGGATTTTTTGTGGGGAGCAAAGTCTGAGGTGAGATCGAAGAAGATATTTTGGGCAATCATCTCCCGCAGTTGATCGAGATCAAATTTGCCATTTTGAGTCCCCACCAGATAGGTAAAGTCGAAGGGAGGCAGGGTTGATTGCACCTCATCCACGAGCCCCTGACTAAATTGGGCTTTATAGGTCGTGCGATGGTCGGAAAAATAGCTCAACTCCATGAGCGCCGCATATCCGTTCGCCAGAACTTTATCACCCACTTGAATATCGGCGAAGGCATTAGGCATGGGCATGATAGCCGTAAGGGAGGGACTGCTCACTCCTTTCAGCCAATGGCGTACACAGTACCCCATATCGAGGAGCATACCGCTCCCGGTTCCCCCCGAGATGGAGCCGGTAATAAAAACATTGAGGCCATCGCCTTGTACCTTAATGCCATAGGTATCTTGCATGTAGGTATCATGGCCTTTTACCTTCAGACAGGCATCATTAAACTTGGTTCTAATATTATGATAGTTATAGAAAAAGGCAAATCTGCCACAAGCCCGAATTTGCCCTGCCCCAGCCTCTAGGGCTCCCATATTCTTTTCCAGTTCCTCAGGAAACCAGGTGTTGATCCAAGGGTACTGGCCCATATTGGCCATCATATTATTGACCTGCTCGCCTGTAACCTTAGCCCAATACTTCTCGTTAGGCTTCAGGGGCGAACCTGCCGCATCGGGTTCATTGGTCTGATAGTCTCGGTCAGTATCAACCCATAGGAAACTGACAATGGGTAGCTTATCTAAGCTGCCATAGCTCTCTTCAATTAAGCGACGAGCCCGGAGCAAAACTTCCTTACCCGTTCCCCCAACACCCACGAGAACGGTGGGAACCATGCTTTTTTCTTGAACTTGAGCGGCCATGTCACTTCTCCATTGGCTGGGTTGTACGGTGGGGAGCTATCGAGACGGTGTTACAGGACGAGTTATCGGATCATGTCATCTAGTTCTACTAGTCGAGTAATAATTCAAAACCAAACTCTACGCCGGAAGCAGCACTTTGCTCACGACTAACTTTAACTAAGACAGGGTCGCTCTGTCTGTCGCCATCAGCAGTAAATTCAAACGCTTGGCCAGAGGTTTCATTGGCTGGAAGCGAGACTTGCTTTAAATTGTCTAAAACGGTGGATCGATTGGCCCCACTAGAGAGAGACTTAATAAAGGCCTGAGTCGCATCAAAACTGGTGGCTGTTCGCCAACTGACGAGACCACCCCATTGTTTTTCGCTGGCCTGACTAAAGGCTTCAAACTGGCCCGAACCCGAAAACCAGGAAACGGCTAGGATCAAACCATCTACACTGGCCCCACCGGTCTTTAAAATGTCAATGCTATACAGCGAATCCCCACCCAGAAGTGGCAGTTTTCGATTCTGGAGTCTTGCATTGGCCTTAGCAATCTCTATCGCAACACTTCGATAGTCGGTGTTGGGAAAAAGAACAATAGCTTCTGCCCCATCATCGGAAGCGGCGGTTGCAACTGCAATGCCAGCATCAAACTCTGAATCAGTCATATCTTGACTGCTAGAAGTACCCCCTAGATCCTTAAATCTTTTCTCAAAGGCTGATTGTAAACTCCGGCTGAAGCTGCTGTCGGGGTTGTAGAAAATAACCACATTGGAAATATCCATTTCCTCTTTGGCATATTGCGCTAGGCTTTCAGCAGAAATTGTGTCGGAAGGAACCGTTCTAAAAAAGACATCGGAGGATAGCTCGGTGCTGGTACTGGTTGGAGAAATCAGGGCTAGACCAGCCGCTTGATAGCTTTCTAGCGCTGCTTTGCTAGCATCACTAGAGTTATGGCCGACAACACCTAAAACGGAGGGATCCTTTACTAATTCCTCAGCGACACGTTTAGACACCTCTGGTTCATTGCCATCGTTCGCAATGATGATTTCTAGAAGTGGCTCACCGTCTCCACGAGACTGATTAAACTCCTCTTGAGCCTGGGCAATTCCCCTCAGCATTTCCTGGGCTGAATTTGTAGCGTTGTCCACCGGAACAACCGCCGCCAACCTGAAAGGACTGCCTTTCTGGCGAGCCCTGGCATTATTCAGAAAAATTAGAACCTCTGGGTCATTGCGATTGCCAGCAACGGCCCGCTGGAAGCTATCTATGGCGGCTGCATAATCACCTTGGTTAAAGGCTTCTATGCCCTCAGTTCGGGGTACACTGGCATTCCCAGGAAAGAGAGTTTGCTGTCCCCAGGAGAATCGGGCAGGCTCCCAAGTATAAAGTTCAGGGTCTATTTTACAACTGGGCGGAGGATTATTACCCTGACAAGGGTCAGGGTTAATCCTACTCAAAACCCCAGTGCCAATTCCCCCTATCACCAAGGCGGCGGCTGCCGCCGCTGCGATTTTCGCGATGGGTAAGCCAGCACCGCCGCCACCGCCTTCTACCTGCTCTTGGGTCAGCCCACAGATGGCACAATCAGTCCCAAAGTTTTCAAACTCATCATGGGGACCGGGTGGACTTTGATTCGAGCGGGGCTGACCATCTTTTGCAACTCCCTTACATACCCATGATTTCATAACCGTTAATCTCTCTCCTGTCTCTGAAATGAACTGAATACTCGATAGATTGAAAGCGTCCCAAGATGCTTACGCTAAGTAGCAATCAAAAAAACATCCTAGAGCTATAAAAATCATATTCCTAGATAGTTGTAGACCTCATTGATGTGGCGCTGCACCTCAGAGACACTTTCTTGATCTCCTAACTCCCGATAGATGGGCAGGGCTTGGTTGTAAAAGGTCAACGCCTGCCTTAAATCAGCTAGGTCATCGTAGGCTAGACCCATATTATAGAGAATAGTCGCTTCCCCCCATCGATCCTGAAGCTCTCGATAGATGGGAAGTACTTGGTTATAGAAGATCAGGGCTTGTCGGTAGTTCTCTCCATCATGATGTGCCCAGGCCGTATTAAGAAGAACGATTGCTTCTCTCTCACGATCCCGAAGTCCGCGAAAAATAGCTAGGGATTGACTATAAAAGTTGAGCGCCCGTTGATAGTTCTCTAGGTTGGAGTAAGCCCAGCCAATACTATTGAGCGTATTGGCCTCACTCCACTGATTTCGGAGATTTCGATAAATAGGCAGGGCTTGACTATAGAAATCCAAGGACTGTTGATGGTTTTCTAGCGCACTATAAGTCCAGCCAATTTCAAAAAGAGCATCCGCTTCTCCCTCGCGACTACCAATTTCTCGATAAAGTCTGAGAGCTTGGTTAAATTGAGTTAAAGCAGCCTGTAAATCTTGGGGCCGCCCTTGATCAAGCAATCGAAGCCCTTCATCAAAGGCGTCATCGGCCTGAACCAATCGGCTTGCTTGCGCGAGGAAAACGACTGTCATGCTAGGCGTACTGGCGTAGACTCTTCCCCCACAGCCTAGAAGCAAGGCAATCAATAGGACAATGCTAGAAAGGGGTACAGAGCAAAGCCGAAAGGGAGATGAATCCATCGAGCTATGGACGGAATACGGCATGATATCGAGAATGATTGCGATATTTCAAGGGTTTAAGCTCTTGAGGCTTGCAATAAGATAATTAATCGATTTTTTCAATAGAATACTACGCAGATCTAAGATGACAAAATCTTTAACTTTTTGTCAATATGACGTTATTACTGATTCAAATCTAACGGATGATATGATGCAATTGTACCTCTGGATTTTTACGGATAGTTAGTTATAAGAGTCCTATAAAAGATGATTGAATTTAAGGGTAAATATCACATAAAGACGGAAATTTTGGATTGAATCACCTACGTACTATGTCTTCTCTTGCTATGTTGCCTGCCTGAGACTACGTATTACTCTTCTGGGGAGTAATACGGGTAGGTACAAGTCAGTTATATAAACAAGCTTGCCTGACACGGAGTAGACGGCAGTGCAGGGACTGAGTCCATCGCTCTCAATTCCAGCCAGATTACAATTGATTGATCGAAGCATCCGTAAGCTTGGTCAATGTGCCGACGGATCTGCATAGCGACCTACACCGTGCTTACCAGATTTTGTCCGTACTCACATAGGCATGGATTTCGCTGGCTCAACTGGAATTAGGCTCCCCACCTGAAGGCAAGTCCCGTTGTGTCGCAAGGGCTATCTTGGGGGATGCCGCGCCAGCAGCAGGGATGATGGATCCTAGAAGATAGCGCTTAAAAAGCGCCAGAATGCAGCAGCGGACTGCATTCTGGAGAACACAGTCCGCTGTTGGTGGCCTAGCCCTTTCCGGCTCCCTTCGCCCCGTGGGAGAGGGGTTGGGGGTGAGGGAACTCTAGCAATCGTAGTAGAGGGCCAGTTCGTAGGGGTGAGGACGCAGGCGCATGGGGTTGACTTCGTTGTCGAGCTTGTACTCGATCCAGTTGCTAATGAAGTCTTCGGTGAACACGCCGGTGCTGGTGAGGAACTCGTGATCCGCTTCCAGAGCCTTCAGGGCATCCAGCAGAGAGCCGGGGGTGGAAGGAATCTTCGCCAGTTCCTCAGGGCTGAGGTCGTAGATGTCCACATCCAGAGGATCACCGGGATCGATCTGGTTCTTGATACCGTCGATACCGGCGCAGAGCATGGCGGCAAAGGCCAGGTAGGGGTTAGAGGTGGCATCGGGGCAACGGAACTCCAGACGCTTAGCCTTGGGGTTGTCGCCGGTGAGGGGAATCCGCACGGACGCAGAACGGTTGCCCTGGGAGTAGGCCAGGTTCACCGGAGCCTCGAAGCCGGGCACCAGACGCTTGTAGGAGTTGGTGGTGGGGTTGGTGAGAGCCAGCAGCGCAGGGGCGTGCTTAAGGATGCCGCCGATGTACCACAGGGCCATTTGGCTGAGGCCAGCGTACTTATCACCCGCAAACAGAGGCTCACCGTTGTTCCAGATAGACTGGTGGGTGTGCATCCCAGAGCCGTTGTCGTTGAACAGGGGCTTGGGCATGAAGGTGACGGTTTTCCCGTACTTCTTAGCCACGTTCTTGATGCAGTACTTGTAGATCATCAGCCAGTCGGCGGCTTCTACCAGCCGACCAAAGCGGATACCCAGTTCGCACTGACCGCCCGTAGCCACTTCGTGGTGGTGCTTCTCGATGGGCACCCCCAGCTTGGCCATGGTCAGCAGCATTTCGCTCCGCATGTCCTGGGAGGTATCGGTGGGAGCCACGGGGAAGTAGCCCTCCTTGTAGCGGGGCTTGTAGCCCAGGTTGCGGCTAACACCCAGGGCATCCTTCTCTTCCTTACCCGTGTTCCAGCGACCTTCAACGCTGTCTACGTAGTAGTAGGCGGAGTGCTCGTTTTGGTCGAAGCGCACATCATCAAAGATGAAGAATTCGGCTTCGGGGCCAAAGAAGGCGGTGTCGCCCAGGCCCGTAGACTTCATGTATTCAATCGCCTTGGTGGCAATGGCGCGGGGGCAACGAGAATACAGTTCACCCGTGCGAGGCTCTTTGATGGTGCAGATCAAGCTCAGGGTCTTGTGCTCCATAAAGGGGTCGATCCAGGCGGTGTCAGGATCGGGCACCATCATCATGTCGGATTCGTTAATGGCCTTCCAGCCCCGAATGCTGGAACCATCGAAGGCGACCCCCTCATTGAAGCTGCTCTCGTCAATCTGGCTCTTGTGCAGGGTGAGGTGCTGCCAGATGCCCGGCATATCGATGAATTTCAGGTCGATTAACTCAATCCCGTCATCCTCAATCCATTTCAGGATGTCTGCTGGGGTTGCCATGAACTACTCCTTAAACCTCTACAAGCGTTGCAATGTGTAGCCAATTAATGCCGTGTACCCTTTGGTGAGGCTTGGTGGTGCTAGAGTCGTTCGCCCTCGGACAAGGGCTAAACTAGCTATGCTCAACCCACCCCAGAACGCGAACTCCTATGGCTGAGCCAAAGCGCACCACGTTGCAGGGTTATTGCCACAGCATCAATGCATCTGCATCATCCTAAGAATAGGGGTTCGCTTATTTTGTATCAGGAATTACCTTTTGTTAGGAGATGCCAACAAATCGCTCCATTAACAGCCCTAAATCAGCCCTTTCACTGAGGTCAAATCCCAGGTAGACAAACCTGTATAACGCTCAAAACGCATTGAGAGCGGATCGATGCCCAATGCCCATGGGTCAACCTCAGAATCTAAGTCCAATACTTTTCCGACCCCACAATTCCGCCAACCCCACGCTGGTTGACCGACAAAACTGACCAGAACCGATATCCGTCAAAGGGTCAGGAGACCTGACCCCTAGATGATCCCAATGCGGTAGGGGGCAGGTTGCCGCATCCGGCGTCAGGATCATTGGTCTGTCAACCTACCCCACAATGCGGCTGATCTCTTTGGCAACGCTTCTTGGCCGCCGCTAGATCCGTGATTCTTGGCCACCGCTAGAACCGTTTCCGCCTCGTCCCGGAATTGCGAAACATGTGCTTTTGTAACAATTCCCTCATAAAGACGGCCCCTCGACGGACTCAGTTCACTTGGGAGATAAACCCCCGTGGTAAACTTTCACGAGAATCTGACTCGGCTAGGCTTCACCGAAAGCCCTCAGGGAAAGCCTTGGCGGGTTTGAATGAGTTTTGAATGAGTCATTGCTGTTCGTCAAGTGAGAGTTGGGAGATACAATCCATGCGGGATGCCGTAACGACGCTGATCAAGACCTATGACACCACAGGGCGCTACCTCGACCGTGACGCCCTCAGCTCCATTAAGTCCTACTTTGACAGTGGCCTTGACCGGATTAAAGCGGCAGCCGTCATCAGCGCCAACGCCTCGGAAATCGTGAAGGCCGCTGGTTCCACCCTCTTTGCCCAAGTGCCCGAACTGATTCGGCCCGGTGGCAACGCCTACACTACCCGTCGCTACGCCGCCTGCCTGCGGGATATGGACTACTACCTGCGCTACGGCAGCTATGCCCTGGTCGCTGGAGATTCTGACCTGCTGGATGAGCGGGTACTGGCGGGTCTGCGGGAAACCTACAACGCCCTAGGCGTGCCCATCGGCCCCACCGTCATCGGCATCCAAATTATGAAGGATATCGTTAAGGCTAAGGTGGCTGAAGCTGGGGTGGCGGATCCCGCCGTGGTTGAAGCGCCCTTCGACTATATGTGCCGCGAACTCAGCGAACTCAGCGTCTAGAACGCTACAGGGCATCCAAAAGCCTCGTGTGAGATCGCAACCAAGAATCTCGCTTTAATTTGATGTTTGGCTGGAAGGGCGTAGTGAACCGATGGGGATCTAGGCCCTTCCCTGATCAAGGGTTAGCCGGATGACGTCTCAAATCTTCGCCCTCGGTATCGACTTTGGCACCTCTGGGGTGCGAGCAGCGGTGGTGGATGATCGGCGTCAAGAGATCTGGGCCTACCGCACCAACTATGGCGATCACCCGCTGTCCTACGAGTCTTGGCAACGGGCTCTTTTGGATGTCCTTGCCGCCCTGCCGTCAGATCTCGGCCCCCACCTTGGGCGCATGGCCTTAGATAGCACCTCTGGCACGGTGCTGCTGTGCGATGGCGAGGGGCAGCCCCTCGCCCCAGCCCTGATGTACAACGATGGCCGAGGAGAATCGGCTTTGGCCCAGGTGAAAGCGCTTGTACCTGCCGATAGTCCAGCCTGTAGCGCGACCTCCAGCTTGGCCAAACTGCTGTGGTGGCAAGCCCACCTTCCGCTCGACCTCTGGCGGCAAGGACGATTTTTTTTGCACCAGGCCGACTGGCTGAGTGCCCATCTCCACGGCCATTGGGGCCTCAGCGACTACCACAACAGCCTCAAACTAGGCTACGACCCAGGGGCCATGGCTTACCCCGATGCCCTCCTGAGCCAGCCCTGGTCTCACCTCCTTCCCCAAATGCGTATACCAGGGCAGGTGATCGGGCGGGTAACGGCGGATATCGTTCAACGGTTTGGCCTGTCGCCCCAGTGTGAAGTCGTCGCAGGCACCACCGACAGCATCGCCGCCTTTTTGGCCAGCGGTGCCTGTCAGATTGGTGATGGCGTCACCTCCCTCGGATCCACCCTGGCGATTAAATTACTTAGCGCCCAGCGGCTCGAGGCCAGCGAATACGGCATCTACAGCCACCGCCTGGGGGACTACTGGCTAGCGGGGGGAGCCTCCAACACCGGAGGGGCCGTGCTGAAGCAGTTTTTCGATGCCGACACCCTCGCCCGCCTGAGCCAACAGATTAACCCCACGGTAGCGATTGACCTGGATTATTACCCCCTGATCCAGCCGGGAGAACGCTTCCCCATCAACGATCCCCAGCTTGCCCCCAGGCTGACACCCCGCCCAGGGGATGACGTAGCCTTTCTCCATGGCCTCCTGCTGGGCATTGCCCGCATTGAACAACGGGGCTATGACCTACTGGCCCAACAGGGAGCCTCAGCCGTACGGCAGATTTATACCGCTGGGGGCGGCGCACACAATCCCACCTGGACACAATTGCGGGAACGCCTGCTACAAGTGCCCATAAAAATAGCCACCTCGACGGAGGCGGCTGTGGGAGCGGCGTATCTTGCCCAAGGGGTGACGAGCCAGTTTAAGGCTGCCCCAACACACTGAGCTTACAGATCAAACTGGTTGCCCCGACGGTATTGCAGGTAGGCCGCCACAAACAGACCCGCCAGCGTTACCGGAATTAGCCCCAGAACAATGCCACTTAGCAACGGCTCAACCACGGTCGCACTCCTTAAACTCGATACAGCAACAACGTGAATTTATCATACCACCTGGCTTTGGTGGGATTGGGGGAGTCGGGAGTCGGGAGTCGGGAGTCAGGGAATTCTGTAGAGAGTCTGTGATTTTGCTTGGGATTGTGAAGGGGCTGTTGAAAAACCCTGGCTGATTGTGTACAGTGCTGAAGGATTTTCCAACCTAGCCTTCTAATTCCTTCCTATCCGGCGATTTAATTGTTAGGGAAATATTACAAATCTGCTTCTAGGCCAAGCTCTCTTTAAGTGAAGTGCATGATTGACAAATATGGTTGATAGATATAGCTTGTAGTGTCTATTGGGGCAACTAAAGTCAACGCACTTCCTTGGTCTTAAGACCTGTGATTCTCTTCCTAAGGGTAAGCCGCTCTATAAAGGATAAAGCCTTTAGTTCAAGGAAACAGCGCTAAAACAGTCTTTTTTGATTTCAGGAAGGATCTCATGGCCTATTATGTCTATCGTTTTTCTGGGCAAATGCTAAAGTCGCTTGCTGCTGGACTATGTACCCTGGCACTAGTAGGGGTCGCCTTATTCGGAGTCATTTCTCCAGCCTTAGCGGTTACGGAGGGTTCCTTATCTGAGGCGATGACGCTCAAGATGGATAAGGCCGCCCAGGAGTTTGTGGCCTCTATTTTGGATGAGTATGAAGATACCCTCAGTGATGCGTTCAAAGAAACCCTAAAGCCTCTGAAATCGGTGACAAAGGATCTGACCAAACAACTGAGCAAGATCGCTATTTCGCCAACCGCCGACACCACCACTCTGGATCCCCAATTGGCGGCTTCCCAGACAGTCTTAGAGACGGCTACGGCGGCGTTTCAGGCTTTGATCGATGATACTGCCGCTTTTAAGGCCAACTTAGCAACGACGCCCGATCAACTGAAGGCGGCTATTGACACGCAGATTGGCACCAAGTTCGACGATCTACAGGCGGCCTTTGAGGGCGTCTCTGAGGCCCTAGCAACCTTGAGCAGCGATACAACAGCCCTCGATCTCACCGATACAACGGCTGCTGTGGGTAAACTCACTGAGGACAGCACCGCCCTCGCCCAAGCCATTGAACTGGCAAAGACAACCATCGGCAGCTTTGGTGACTAAAACGCTTAGATAAACACTGCCTAATACCAAATCCGAATTGAAAAGCCCCGATTCCCGGCTCGACCATCCGCAGAGCGAGGTCTCCTTGTCCGCTGATACCGAGGGTAGGCAAGCTGGATTTAGTGCGGTTTGCTGTTTTCCCTAAGCATGGCCTGTTTAGAGCTTCCCCAGCTTGATTGCTGGGGAAGCTTTGAATATTGGGGGCTATGGAGACCAGGGGGATACTCACCGATCTTGGCTGGTTGGAGGAGAGGGGGGAGAGCCTCGTCCAGTCCCTTGTACCACCAGCACGGCACAGGGGGCATGGTGCATCACATAGCTGCTCACGCTACCCAGGATGAGCTCCCCAAATCCATGCATTCCCCGCCGACCCAAGACGATCAGATCCGCCGACCAGTCTTGGGCGAGGGCGCAAACCGCCTTGCCAGGATCGCCCATTAGCTGGGTGGCTGTGGCAGACAAGCCCCGACTGCGAACGGCCTCGGCCCAAGTCTGAAGTTGGCTTTGGGCCTTCTGTCTAAGCTCCTCCCAGGTGTTGATGTATAGCTCATAGTTAGGCAGATTAATGGCGCTAACGGCCCCGTCCAGCGTCATATAGGCTGGGTCGGGATAGCCGCTGCGTAGGGGAGATAGCACATAGATCAGATGCAGTTCGGCCTGGTGGGCTAGGGCAATGGCTTCGGCCTCAGCCAAAACTGAATGAGCCATCGTTGATTCACCGTCTACGGCTACCAAAATGCGCTGAAACATGGTGTCTCTCCTTGCTTTACAGACGGCCTTAGATGCGGGCTAGGTCTCATGGGTTCACCCCAATCTGTGGGTTAACAAGGCTTGATGTCCCGGTCGCATCTAAAACCTTTGTTTTCACCGAGGCATCGCCCGTTTAGCCCAAAACAGCAGCTTTTCTTATCGGCATTTCCCCCCTAAGATGCTCTCATTAGCCTTTCCATCCAGGCAAAAACGCCGGATGCGGGGGTAGGTTGTCTCGCCAGAACCAGTGCCATGGCTCAGTATCAGCGTATTTTAGCCGCCCTTGATCAATCGCCGCTATCCGAGCAGGTGTTTGCCAGCGCCCTGGAGTTGGCTCGCTCCCAACAGGCCCATCTGCGCTTGGCCCATTGCTTCACCCTGCCGCTGCCAACGAATCTCGATTTTGGTGATCGCTACCGGGCCAGCGCCAAGGAATTTTTAGCCATTGCCCAAGAGCAGATGGATAGCAGCCTAGAGCATACCCGCCAATGGCTTGCCACCCTAGAAGCCCAGGCTACAGCTACCGGGGTGGAGGTGTCTTGGGACTGGCGCGGCGGAGAACCAGGGCCGCAAATTTGCGATATCGCGAGTCGCTACAATGCCGATCTCATTGTGATTGGACGGCGCGGGCGAGGACGGATTCAATCTGCTCTGTTGGGCAGCGTAAGTCATTACGTTCTCCACCATGCCCACTGTTCAGTACTGATTATTCAAAACCATCCCTAGGGCAGACCGTTGCGTGTTGATTACGCCCTTGTGTTTCGTGTTGGCTGTTTCAGCCGGAGGCATCCGGGTTGAAAGGGAGTGGAGCATCTGAGGCTGCAAACGACTATTTGCTCAAATAAGCTTATGACAACCATAGGCAAAGGTTTCAATACAACGATCCCTTCGCCCAAAAAGTACAGGGTAAAGCTTAAAACCCCCGTCCAACAAGCATCTCAGGCTTGAGTTTGCGCCTCATCTACCCAGAAAACGCTGCCGTAAAAATGAAGAAATAATGCTAAATCAATAGTTTTATTAAGAAGGCAGCTTGCTATGACTATTTTTATGATCGGTATTGATGATTTCCGTGTAATCCCGCGATAGCTATTGGGGGACGGTGGTCATACTGAGGCCTAGCTTGGTAAATAAAAGAACTTACGCCGAGATAAGTAATTCGCCTATGTGAAAAGCGTATGAAGCCTAAGTGAGCTTACGTAAAAAAACGATATTCCAGCTTGCGGCTGACCGTGGACATACCGTACGATTTTGCTATAGTTGAGGCGGTTAGGCTGAGATAAAAACCGTTGGAAACATCGTTAAGCCTATCCAATCCATCTGTGCGACTCTGCCGCGTCAGAACATCAATCATCCCCTGTAGAGATTGGAGCCTCGTTCAAGTTTGTGTACAACCCTGCTGCTGTTCAGCAACGCTTGTACGGCTAGCGGTTTTTCGTACGCTATCTACCTGCTGTCTTTTAGGAATCCTTGTACTACACCATGCTTCATCATTTTGCATCGTCACCCAAACTAGGCTTACCCGTCTCACTGCTGGGGGCTGGGATGGTAGCCGCTATGGTTGTCGGGGTTAGCCCTGCGGCCCAAGCCGCTTCCTTGGTACCTCAGGCTGAAGGCGAGGTCAACGTTGGTTTTGCATCTCCTCTAGGCGGTGGCTCCTACCTGAATCTCAATCCCCTGATTGATTCTGTAACGAGCCTGATTGATCCTTCTACAGGCACCAAAAGCCGCTTATTTGTAGACCGATCTGGGACTGCGAACACCTACGGAGGGATTCAATTCCGCTCTAACGACCTAGGTACCTCGGATGCATCCGGCAACTATTGGTTCCGCCCGGTGGCCATGCTCGCCAATGGTACTACCCCGCTCATGGAAAATGGTCAGCTTGAGGTAGGCACCTTCGAGTTTAAATTTAGGAATACTCTCAGTGCCCTAACCGTCAACTGGTTTGATACTGAGTACTTCAATGCTAGGGCCGGTGTAGGGACGAGCTACACCGTTAAGTATGGCGACAACACTACCGAAACTGTGTTTATTCCGGCTGGCCCCAACAGAAATATTCAGACCACGACTCTGTTTAACGTGTCTTCCATTACCCTAAACCTGGGTGAGAAGTATGGCAGAACCGGGGACGGCGTCAACTTCCAGGTGGATGTGCCCGAACCTTCTATGATTCTCGGTCTGGGAGCACTCGTGGCTGTTGGCTTGGTTCAGCGGCGACGCACCAGTGAAGAATAACTCGCCCCTCTAGCAATAGGTCAGATCAGGCGAAATCTCCCTGACTGGCCTGAAAATGGCGTATTGATAGGCTACTCCTCGTTTGGGGGTGGCCTTTTTTAGCAAAAAAATCCCCAGCCCTAGGGCTGAGGACTTCATCAGGGTGCATCTACCTTTCTATATTTCGGCGATGGGCAGAAGGATCAGGATAGTTTGGGCTAATAGTTTGGGCTATCTGGCCAGATTGACTTGGGATGAACCACATTCGTTGGGCGTCAGGCGGCATCAGAAGATCGGCATCCTACCGCATCCGAATCCGAAAAGCCCAGTTCCAAACCCGGAAACCCGTAGGGGTGAGGTTTTCTCACCCACGTCGATATCGAGAGTAAACCATCTGACTGGAGTATCAGTGGAAATCGGGTGGCTCTAGCCTCACAGTGTGCTGGGGCTAGATTGTTTTACAGAACGCCTAGAAACTTCTGAAGCCGCGCTATGGTGATCGATAGCCCTCCAAAAGTCCCGCCATGTCTGACACTCTGAGCCTGACGGCCTACGATCTGTGGAAACAATACGACGCCAAACCCGTGGTGCAGGGGGTAAGCTTTGCCCTGCATCCAGGGGAAATTGTGGGACTGCTGGGGCCAAATGGGGCCGGAAAAACCACTACCGTAGGGATGCTGTTTGGCACAGTAATTCCCACAAGGGGATTTGTGCAGTTGGGGCCTTGGCAAATTCCGGCCCAGGCCGCCCAGGCCCGTACCCAGATGGGCATCGTGACTCAGGATGATAATCTTGACCCCGACTTTACGGTTTTCAAGAACCTCACCCACTTTGCCCACCACTACCGCATCACCGGGGCGGCGGCCAAGCAGCGGGCAGGGGAACTGTTGGACTTAGTGAATTTGTCGGATCGCGCCACGGCCCAGGTGGATGAGCTTTCCGGCGGCATGAAGCGGCGACTGGTGTTGGCCCGTGCTCTGCTGAATCATCCCAAAATCATCTTTTTGGACGAACCCACCACCGGGCTAGACCCCGACGCCCGCCAAGACTTTTGGCGATTGGTGCTGCACCTGAAGTCCCAGGGCTGCGGCATTTTGCTGACCACCCACTACATGGACGAAGCCCAGCGATTGTGTGATCGCCTGCTGCTGCTGCAACAGGGCCAGGTCATTGACGAAGGCACCCCCGATGACCTGATTTTGCGGGTCATCGGGCGGGAAATTGCTGAGGTGGAGGGCGTTGCGGAGGATCTCATCAAATCCTTGGGTGAGAAGGCTGGGGTTTGGTCTCGCTCCTTTGGCAGTGGATACTTAATTACCCTGCCCGACGACGACCCCGAAACCCTATGGAGCCAGCTTGAAGCCCACCATCCCACCCGCCTTCTGCGCCGACAGGCTAACTTAGAAGATGTGTTTCTTCGCCTCACCGGGAGCCTGCTGGAATGAAAGCCATCGCCGGACGCAAGCCCGTTTCCGTTAGCCCCTGGGGGGTCTACTCCGTCTGGTGGCGGCATTTCCAGGTCTACCGCAGCACGTGGTTGGTGAACTGTTTGCCGCCCATTTCTGAGCCGATTGTTTACCTGCTGGCCTTCGGCTATGGCCTGACGCCGCTGGTGGGGGAAGTGCAACACCTCGGCCAACCTGTGCCCTATCCCCAGTTCCTCGCACCGGGAATGATCGCCATTGGGGTGTTGTTCCAATCCTTTTTTGAAGGAGCCTACAGCAGCTTCATTCGCCTCAATTTTCAAAAAACCTGGCAGGCGTTGTTGACCGCACCGCTCAGCTACACCGACGTGTTCTTGGGGGACTGGTTCTGGGCTGCCACCAAGGGCACCATTGCCGGATTCCTCACCGGACTGGTCGCCGTTCTGGCCAACCTCTACGACCTCTCCAGTCTGCTGCTGTCTATCCCGCTGATTGTGCTGGGTAGCCTACTGTTTGGGGCCTTTGGGTTGGTGGTGGCGGGCGTTGTGAACAAAGTCGATCAGGTGAATGTGCCCATTTTCCTAGTCGTCATCCCCATGTTCACCCTCTGCGGCACTTACTTTCCACGGGATACCCTACCGCCGCTGCTGGCCAAGTTCGCCGGATTGCTACCCCTCGCCTCCCTGGTGGATTTGCTGCGCTGGCCCCTAGGGTTGCCACCCTGGTGGCCCCTTTCTCTACTGTGGTTGCTGGCCTGGATGGGCATAATGGCACGCCTCGCCGCCCTGAGAATTTACCCCCGCTTATTTAGCTAACCTCAGTTCGGGTTAGACATCGTGACCAGATCCCCTGGTAGACCTCACCCCCAGCCCCTCTCCCACGAGGAGAGGGGAGCTGCTAGAAAGGCTCAAAGTCCCTCTCCCTTGGGGAGAGGGATTTAGGGTGAGGTCTAAAGCGCAAGCTGGAAGCAGGTTTCTCAAGATTGTAGCGACTGGCTTATCCCGAACTCAGGTTAGCTAGGTCATCATGGGCCAGATCCAGAGCAACCGCCGTTATGGGTCTGACTCAAAATCACCACTGGGCCTCGATGATAGCCCTACCCTAGGGTCTGCCCTGTTGCCTCCGTTTAACCCTAGCCCTAATCGACCTACGGGATGTAATCGCTACCGATATACTGGAAGGGTCGTTGCATCCCCCCGGCTATGACTACCGCTCCTACGACTACCCCCTCGGCTGCGTCCATTACCGAACTCGCCCCTAGCTACCGAATTCCCCTGGCATTGGTGGGGTTGGCGGTGCCACTGGCATTGGTTAACCGATGGCTGGGTGGCGCGGTGGGGCTGTTTGGTGTGTTTTTGTTGATTCAGGCCATCACCCTGCGGCTGCGGTTCACCGAGACAGCCCTAGATATTTATCGAGGCAAAACGCAGATCCGCCAATTTCCCTACGCCGAGTGGGAACATTGGGAAATCTTTTGGTCTCCGGTGCCGATTTTGTTTTACTTTCGGGAAGTAAACAGCATTCACTTCTTGCCGATTATCTTCAACCCTAGTCAGCTTCGCGCCGCCCTAGAAACCCACTGTTCCCTACCTTAAAGGATGTCCATGACCCCTGACGAATTGTCTCCATCGACTCCACTCACCGAAGGCAGCCCTAGCGGCGAGGGCAGCGGTTCTGCCTCGGTAGATTTTTCGGGTCTACGATCCGAGGGGCTGGGGACGGGGGGATCGCCGGCTGAGGGGTCGCGCTCGGAGGGATTACGCTCGGAGGGCTTTCGGTCGGACTGGAGCAGCCGCATGGATAGCCTGAAGCAGCAGGAGGCCGACCTCAAGCGCAGCATTGCCGATTTGCAGGCGACCTACAATCGGCTGACGCAGGATCAATTTAAGAAAATCCAGAGCGACATCAGCCGCATGGTAGAGCAGGGCACCGCTGAGCTAGAGCAACGCAAGCGCACCCTACAACTCGACATTGAAAAGCTAGAACGACGCCAAGAGCGCATCCAGGCGGAAATGCGCACCACCTTTGCCGGGGCCTCCCAGGATTTGGCGGTGCGGGTGCAGGGCTTTAAAGATTACCTGGTGGGCAGTTTGCAAGATTTGGCCACCGCCGCCGAGCAGTTGAACATGGCTCCCGCCGCCGCCCCAACGCGAGAGCCGGAGGTGATCCAGTCTGGTGGTGGCCGACGGCCCCGCCCCCAAGCGCCCGATCAATCCCCCACTGATGGTGCTTCCCTGGGCTTTGCCGCGAGTACCTTCCAAGACCAGACGGATCGAATTCGCAGCCTGATCGACCAGTATCGGATGCGGCCCGACTACTATGGCCCCCTATGGCAACTGCGGCGCACCTTCGAGCCAATCCACGCTGAGCGAGTGTCGAACTGGTTTTTTGCCCAGGGCGGACGCGGTGCGGTCAAAAGTATGGGCAGCCGCTTGCAAAATGTGCTGGTGGCCTCGGCGGCGATTTCCATCCTGCATACGCTCTACGGGGGCAGACTGCGGGCACTGGTGCTCTCCAACAGCCCCGAACGCCTGGGAGAATGGCGGCGCGGCTTGCAAGACTGTCTCGGCGTATCGCGGGCCGACTTTGGCACGGGTCAAGGGCTGATGCTGTTTGATGCCCCAGAACCCCTAGCCCAACGGGCAGATCGCATCCGGGCCGAGGGTGGCCTACCGTTGATTTTGGTGGATGAGGCGGAGTCGGTGATTAGCCTCGCGCTGCTTCAGTTTCCCCTGTGGCTGGCCTTTGCCCCCGACCCGGCTAACCCTATCAATGAGTACGACTACTTCTAACCTCCAGCAGATAAAACAGATTATGTGGATGCGTTGCGCTAGACCTAATGCATCCAACAGTCAGTGCCTGGAAAGTTATGCGCCTTTAGTCATTCCGTAGCACATATCAAGGAATCTTAAGCTAGAACGTCGCTGAGCGATCAGATATTTATGCTTTAGTAGTGGTACTTTTTTACTAAGTTAATTTATTAGCTTCGCACCTCAAGAAGACTTTTATGGTGTTCCGGCAGACTGAAATCAAGGTGTTGTCAATGGTGGAATTATGGGGCTCAGGTTTAGAAAATCAATAAAAATAGCACCAGGTATTAAAATTGATCTGAGCAAGAGCGGCGGCAGCCTATCGCTTGGAGGTCGGGGAGCGACGGTTAACATCAGCAGTAGAGCAAAGCTTGCAGTCTAGACTAGAGCAAGAAAATGAGAATTTTGAACCCATTAGACAGCAAGCTTACACTGATTATTTACCTAGAGTCGAGCTAGATAAGTTAGAGTATCAGAATGCTGATGAGGTTAAAGAGAAAGCTTGGGACAGTGAAGAAAAATATCGAGAACGGTTAAGGAACGCTATAGAGTCACAAGATCTAGAAGTTCTTACTCAACTACTCACAGATGAGATTTATAATGAAATTACACCGATTCCTCGGGAGTGTTCAGATTTTTGTGTAAGCCTTGATTGTCAGAGGTTGAAGCGTTCTGGAAATAGGATAGCAAAATGTGAGAGTGCGGCTTTCCAGTTTTGGATGGGTCTTGTCCATCGCTTGGCAATGTTGTTCATGGCGAGATACATGAGTTTGAACACGGACTCTTCATCGGGGAAGACGGCTTTGGTCTTGATGACCTTGCGCAAAGAGCGGTTGAGGGACTCAATGGCATTGGTGGTGTAGATCGCTTTACGGATATCCATGGGGTAGTCAAAGAGGGGGATGATATTGTCCCAGTGGCGCAGCCAAATCTGACTAATGGCTGGGTACTGGTCATCCCACTTAGCCGCGAAGGTATCGAGCGCCGCTTCCGCCTCGGCCAGGGTGGCGGCTTGGTAGATGGGCTTGAGGTCAGCGACGACCGCCTTGCTGTCTTTCCAGGGCACATAGCGCAGGCAATTACGAATCAGATGGACGATGCACAATTGCACCTGGGTGTCGGGATAGACGGCTTCAATGGCCTGGGGAAAGCCCGTGAGTCCGTCCACGCAGGCAATCAGGATGTCCTTTACCCCCCGGTTTTTGAGGTCGGTGAGCACCTTGAGCCAGAACTTCGCCCCCTCCGCTTCCGCCTCGCCAATCCAGAGCCCGAGGAGAGTTTTATTGCCCTCCACCGTCACCCCCAGGACGACGTAGACGGCTCGTTTGCTGACGCGCCCGGACACTTTGATGTTGACGTAGAGGGCGTCGAGATAAACCATCGGGTACACCTCATCAAGGGGCCGACACGGCCACGCTTTGACGTCCTCACTGACCGCATCGGTGACTTCACTAATGAGCGAGGCCGAGACCTTCGCCCCATAGCGTTCTTCCAACTGGGCGCTGATGTCTCGGGTGCTGCTGCCTCGGGCATACAGTGCCAGCATCTTCTCATCGAGCCCCGACAGGCGGCGCTGATGCTTCGGCACCAAGATGGGCTCGAAGTCACCATGGCGGTCGCGCGGGATCGACAGGTCTAAATCCCCCTGGGTGGATTGCACCGTCTTTTTCGAGTAGCCGTTGCGGCTGTTGCGACGCCCTGATGCCATCTCAGGGGGCAACTCATCGTGAGCCAGATGGTGGTTGAGTT
>QLAH01000188.1_pt1 | contig 48754 bp, 42 predicted proteins | sample 4693081 | NCBI WGS metagenome assembly QLAH01 (sample SAMN09425401, study PRJNA476045) | Lake water metagenome, whole genome shotgun sequencing project. | reverse complement strand
GAAATCAACAATATTTACCTTTTTATCTACATGTATAAAAAATACAGATTTAGGATGAGCTAATCGCTCAACTAAACGCGATAGCTGATTGGGGTTAGCATGAACAAGTAATAAATGAGCAACCCGCATGCTTAAGCTTTTTTATGTATGTATTTACGTAGCAACTTTCTTACATTGATATATCCTGAAGTAAATATAAAAGATAATTTAAAAGGAATATGTTTATTAAAACAATAATATCCATAAAAAATTCCAACTAATAGCGGCAACACGGTAGCAACTGCAGCACCATATAAATTTCCCGTCAAATAAATGCCAATAATATCACCCAACACATTGACCAATAACATCAATAACACTTTTATAAAATTGGCTTTGGGTTGGTGAATAATGTCTAAGGAAACAGCAATGAATCGGTCTATTGGATAAAAAATTGCAATAACCATCATTATCCTTAGCAGGTTTGCAGCTTCCGAATCAACATATTTACCGCCACCTAATAAGCCAGTAGCTAAATCTGCAAAAATAATAGCTCCCAATGCCAATGGTACAAATGCCAATGTTAATGTGCCAGCATACTTTTGTAAAATGTAAGCGACTTCTCTTTTATTTCCATTGTTAAATGCTTTCGCCAATGAAGACATGGCAGTTGCGAGCGTACTTCTTAATGGTATTTCTATAATCTCCATCAGTCTTCCAGGTAAATTATAAATAGCAATTGCTACAGGCCCTAACATATAAGCCACTATAAAAGTATCAGCACTTCTTAGCATATTAGCGCTAATAGTTGTTCCCACACTAAATTTGCCAAAATGAAAAATCTCCGTTACACAAGCTTTTGTTTTTGCAAAAACAAAAGAAATTCCCGACCAGCCAGTGAAAATGGCGATCAAACTTGCTAAAGATGCAGAAGCTAAATTGACAATAAATACCGCTTGCAAATTCATCTTATCCAAAAGTATCAAGGCTATAATTGACAAAATAAAACTACCCTGTGTTATTACACGTAAAATCAACAGTTTATCAAACTTTTGATCAGCTTGCAAAATCCATGAAGTAATACTTGAAGGCAGAGCAGCTAAAAAGCTCAATCCAAACCATTGTATAACTACTAGAATTGCTGGATTATCAAAAAAATGCATGAATGGAACAAAAGCCAAATTGATTAAACCCAATGCCCCTGTAATTAAAATTGCTAAATACCAGACTGACCCGATGACTTCTCTTGATCGTTCCTTGGTTGTACCTGTATAAAACTTAACCAACGCAATTTGTAGAAACCCAGTTCTGAAAGTATCTAATAAAACTGCAACTGTTTGAAAAAAGACCCAATAACCAATTTCTTCAATAGTTAAAGCCCTATACAAAATAGCAACTGTTAACATTGCCAAAACCGACATCACCCCATTTCCAGCGAGAGACAGAAAGTGTTTGTTGTTAAGTTTTTGAGTCAGTTTTTTAAGCATAATAGAATGTACACAATAATTATTTCAATAAATATCTACAAATGTTTTTCAATAGCCTTATAAATTTCGCCTACACTGTTTTCCCAAGTATGCGTTGCGGCAAAAGCTTTTCGCTGGTCAGCTTTTATTGGGCTATTTTCTTTAAGTGCAATTTCAATCAAACTTACGTACTCCTGAACACTATTTGCTAAATAAGTATGTTCACTAAAAACCGCTTCCATAAATGGGGTACTCGTTGCAACTACAGGCTTTCCCATAGCTAAATATTCATCTATTTTTCTTGGATAGTTTCCTATAGTAACCTGACTCACTACTTGAGGATTAAGGCAAATATCAAAAGATCCAATATAATTCGGCAATAATTGTGGAGACTTAGACCCCAAGAAATAAACATTACTCAACCGATGTAATTCACTTTGTGCAAAGAGCTCATCTTCAGGTCCTACTAATACAATACTCCAAGCTGGCTTGGCTTTGGCCAATTCAACCAATAAATTGATATCTAGTCGAAGCCCTATTAGTGCCCCAACATAACCCAGTTTAAAGCCGGGAATATTTTGCAAATCTTCTGGCATATCTGTTGCAGTAAATTGCATAAACAAATCTAGTTCACAGCCTTGACCTACATAATAAGAATATGGATTATACTGTTTGCAATAATCTGCTAGATAAGTAGAATTGGCTACGCACAAATCTGAGTCAGCTATTAAAGCTGGTTCTAATTTTTCTCCATGTCTTTTCCAATAGTCAACGGCCAACATATAATCACGTGAATAATAAATGGACAATTTAGGTTTAATCATTTCCTTAAGATGAAAACTCCTAAACATATCGTTATCATTAAACAATATATAGTCTTTAAAGCCTAATTCTTTTGCTGCTTTTAATATTGAATTGGCAAACCTTTGATTATTAATTCGATTGAAATATTTAAAAATCGGATGGAATTGTATCCAATTAATCGATTCAATGATGGTGTCTGGAAATAAATTCCACATATTACTACTCAACTGAATCAATCCCGGTTCTTTTTGCTTAATTACATTGTTACGCTTTATTATTTTAGGATCTGAACTTCCTTTAAGTAGACTAACTCGATCCAAAGGCGAATTAACATAAAGCACCCGATTGTGTTTACTAAATTCTAATGCAATATTTTTACAATTGCTCCCTATTTCTACATCCCATGGCTGTTGTCCTACTATGATAATATCCTTACCTTGTATCATGATGCAGTTATTTTGGTGTGATTGTTTTTAATTGCATTTCGTCATCTAAGCGCTTAGTGATAACAATAATGGCCGCTACTAAATAAAATAGTGTATTGGAAGGAAATTGCACAATTGCCTCTTGAGGGTAGTTCCCTATATGATAGGCAAATGCCACTAAAATCATAGCCAAGCAAATTGATTTTAAAGTTGGGTCTTTAATTGTGTAATAGTTATTAATTCCTACTTTAAGAATGATAAAAACCAAAGTGCAAAAAATGAGTAATCCCAGCCATCCTGTTTCAACTGCAACTCTCACATAACCACTATCTGGGGGGAAATTGGCCAAGAAAGAATTGGGCGAAAAACGCTTCCCCCACATTCCCGTTGAACCTAGCCCTCCACCTAAAGGATGACTTTGAATAAAGGGTTGTATTCGTTTTTGATTAATTTTTCTTACATTAAATGATGCATCATCCGATGGCTTAAATGCTGTTTGAAAACGATAAATAGTGGAGTTACTAGTAGGAACGAATATTAATGCAGCAAAACCCAGTGCGCCTACCAAGGCGCCTAACATAACTTTCCGGTTGAACTTGATAATAGAGTAAAGCATCATGGCAACTGGAGGCAAAACATACGCTCCCCTAGTACCAGAAAACATCATTGATGTGAAACATAAAAAAAGTGCTATTCCTAACAAAATTTTATTCCGTTTTGAAAATGGTCCTGTTAAAAGTCCTACGCACATTAAACCACTGACAACCATATTATAGGAAAAAGCAACTGGATCAGTGAATATGGAAAACTTACGCCATTGCCCTCCAATAAAAAGCAAGCCTGCAATTTCTGGATCTGAGTACAACCATGCTTCTTCAAAAGAAGTAAACCCAATAAAATGTTGCTTGTACGCGTAAAGTGCTGCAAATACAGAAAGTCCAATCCAGACTTTCAGAATCAATTTTAAAAATGCAAGTGTTCTAATATTATATAGAAAAACAAAGAAAATAAGCATAATTACGGCAACGGATCTTACAGTATAAACCCATGCCATTTTAGACTCTGCAGTTGGATTGATAACCTGAATAAAGTTGAATAAAATCCATATTAAAATAACGATGCTGATTGGCCCTTTAAAAAGTGCCCAATTAGATTTTATTTTTTGTTGAATAAAAACGCCTAGAATCAACAATACCTCCATCCCATCCATTAGGGTTCCTAATGGAAAATCAATAATATTCATTCTGCCTATATACATAATTAAATAAGCAGCAAACAAAAAAGTAAGGACCCCAAATTCTGGATAAAAGATAATTGCTAAAACCAGCGGAAGACCTACCATCATTAATACTAACAATACTCCTGGAACCATTCCAAACTTGGCAACAAGTATGGAAAAAAAAATGGCCGCTACAATAAAAATAATTAGGCCTAATGGGCCACGCATTTTATTGATAATAAAGAAATCATACATTAAAGTAAGAAAGCCTTTTTTCTTTTCCTGTTTGCCAATAGGTATTTGAAAGGACTCTTCCATCATAAAAACAATAGTTTAATGAAGAAGTAATAAACACTTACTCCAGCTAAAATTAAAGCAGCCCATCTAGTCAAATAGTCTAGTTTCTGTTGGTCATAAACCTCCTGCTCTTCCTTTGTAAGTCTTTTAGTGGATGGCTTTGTTTTCATCAGATAGATTACTTATCGTAAAGTTATTTGTATTTAGGGATAAAAAAATAATTCAAAGATTGCTGAGAAGTATATGGCACCAACTTTTTATTGATAATTACTTTAGTCTCATATCCTAGCTCTTTCATCAACCCTATACAAGCAATTTTTCGGTCATTATCCCATAATTCAGCCATAACAATTGGCTTATAAAGCTTAATTAACCCAATAGCACCCTGTAAAACAAAAAACTCAAAATTCTCTACATCTACTTTAATGCCCGCAATTGGCAACAATCCGTCACTGAGCAAATCTGAATCCAAACTGACCATTTGTACCTGTTCAACCAAAAATTGACCGAGCTGATTTTCATCTGTTCGTTCTACTGATACATCAATATAACTTAACCCTTGCTTTTTAACCCCTTGTATAATAGGGGTTTTAATTGGCACTATTTGGTTTGTATTCCCCAAAGCCAAATGCTTGATAATTATATTTTGAACATTAAAAAAAGAAACAACCTTACGAATAATAGTAGTTAATAATGATACAGGTTCGTAACATAAAATTTGACAATTAGGAAAAGCCTTGGCAAAAATTACGCCTGTATAACCAACATTGGCTCCAATATCGATTATAGTAGAAGGTCTGTTTGATTGAGCTAGTTCAATAAAAAAATCAAAATCAATATCGTCCTTTAATAAACGATACCGCCAAATTCTATAGATACTAAATATGAATAGATAATTGGTGTAACCCAATATTTTTTGAATGAGTAACTGAATAATACTTTTAAGCTTTTGTACCATGTTGTCATACTTTAATTAGCCTTTTTATCTGTATGAAAATGCTTGGTAGCCACAGAGTGCTTATTGGCATTACGCACTTTTAAAAGAGAAAGAACTTGATAAAAAATAAACTTGGGTATACCCCAGAGTGATTGATAAATACGAGCATCTGTTTTATTGATTGCCAATGCCAATAAAAACCCCAACACAAATATAACAAAGCCAAGCAACCAAATAAATGCTACAAAAGGACTGAAAATCAAATTAAGCAACATGCAGAATAGACCGATTAACAAAAAAATAAACAATGGTGGTCTAAGCAAAATCAGTCCAAAAAGTAGTTTATTCCAATTAAATTGTATAATCCCCTTACCCACTAATCCAAAACCAAAAGAAAAGTACTTAAACCAGGTATTAATCCATCTAGCTCTTTGATTAACTAGTTGATCGCTCTTTGATGTTTTTTCATCATACACAATAGCCGTTTCTGCAAAAGCAATTCTATACCCTCTCTCAACAATTTCTTTCTGTAGTATTTTATCAAAACCTGCCCCTGTAATATCCTGATGGGCCAAACAATCATTATATAATTTGGTAGTAAATGCCATGCCCGATCCAGCCAATGTAGCAGAGGAACCCACATTAAAAAGAACTTTACCATCATAAAAATGATAATAAATATCCCTTGCGCCATCTAACGCTGCATAAAGTGTGTCAAGGTTTTTCGCATCTCTTACACCCTGAACTGCACTGAATCCTAAATCAAAATATTCATTCAGTGCGTTTAGATAATTAGGATCCACCAAGTTGTCACTATCAATAATCGTTAATCGTTCATGGGGTCGCTTAAAACGTTGAATAGCATAAAAATGCGAACGGGTATTACTTGATAATACTTCTTCTGGCCTTAATACAATTACTCTTTCATCCTCAAATTTTAGTTCAGAAACATCACATTTATCTGCAACAATATAAATCAAATAGTTGCTATATCTTAATTGCAATAATGATTTTATTACAGAAGGAATTAAGGTAGTTTGCTCATATGCAGTAACAATAATAGCATAATCCGCCTCCTCTTTATTGGGAGCCTGTTGCTTTTTTTTGCCGCTAAAAATGGCATAAATCACCAACATTAAAAAAGGTAGAACCAAATTATAACCTACTGCTATTTGAAAAAAAATCCAAAGCAATTCTATGAGGTATTGAATATCCATAGCAGTCCAATTAATGTTTAAGATATTTTATTCAATCGGTTTATAACTACTTTATTTAAGGCCCAACCAGCAAAATAATCCCCTAAATCTTGAAGATATTCTACACTTTGTGCCTTACCATTTTTAATTGTAGATCCTGAAGCAAAAACGGCAATTACTTTGTCTGCTAAAATAATCCATTCTCTTGCCTTATTTAATTTATCTAAATCAGGTGCTTCAATAATAATTATATCAAAAATATCTCTTAAATATGCAAGCTTAGGCTTAACAATTGATTCATCGCAGAATTCAAAAATAGAAGTATCGCCACCCCTATTCCCTAAAACACTTACGCCCCCTTCTTTAATGATTTCAGAAAGTGTAATTCGGTTTTTCAAATAATCTTCCAAAAAGGTATTTGTACCGGTTGTTTCAGTAACAGTGGGATTATCAAAGTTTCCATCAATGACTAAAACTCTTTTATTTACCATGGAATAAGCATAAGCCAAACCAAGAGAAATCAAGGTCTTACCTTCCCCATCGGAAATACTAGTCATTACCAATAACTTTTTATGGCCCATCTCTCGCTCAATTTCAAAACGAAGCGACCTCAATAAATTTTTAAATGCAATCGTGATTCTGTTTCCCTCACCGTTTTTCCATAAGTTAGTTAAATCTAACATATAAGTATTTATGAAAGGTAGAAAAGCCAAAACAGGTAAACTTGTTTTATTGGCTAAATCTGTTGCACTTTGAATACTATCGTCTAAATAGAAGATTACAAATAAGGCAGCTAAACAAAAAATGAAACTGATAATTCCTGCTAAAGCTACCAAAATCAACTTCTTAGAAGGCTGTGCGGGACCGGGCATTGCCAGTTCTATTTGGGTTAATTGAACAGTCATGCTAGATTCCAAGGAGGTTTGGTTAAACCTATTTTGGATATCTAAATATTCCTTTCCAGCCACATCAACCGACCCTTCATAACTTTGAATTAAGGCTTCGTGTGGCACGAGCATATCGAACTTTTCATTAAGCCTTTTTAATTCGTCACTTAAAGGCATAATACTACTTTGAGCCTGATCGAGCGCAATCTCTAAATTAAAGCGTTGTTGAACCAATAATTGTTTATTTGCTAATGGGCTTACTAACAATCGGTCTGTAGACTCTAAAATTTGCTTTTCTAATATTGCTTTTAATGAGTCCTGCCTTTGCTTAATTTTCGGGTCAAAATTACTTTTGACTAAATCATTCGTAACAGCCTTTAATCTTTCTCTAGTAGCCAATATGGATTGATTGATATCTACTATTACACTTTCTAAGTATCTTCTGTCTTGTGGACTAAATTTTTTATCAATCCCTTTTATTGCCCCACCTAATGATTCTACATCTTTTTGAGCTAATTGAAACTTGGTTTCAAAATCGGCAATTTGTGCATACAAACTCTTTGCTTGTTCATTTAAATTCAATACCCTATTCCTGATTTTATAATCACGCAAGAGGCGCATTTTTGCAGTCATTGAATCAAATTTCTGCCTCATTAATAAATCCAAAAAATTAACCGCCTTTTGTTGGTTCCCCTTTATATAGTTGGCGTAAAAATCAATAAATTCTCTATTGATGGTATTGAGTACAAATGCAGATAAAAATGGATTTTCAGACTCATATTCAAAATCAATAAAGTCACTGTTATTGACCCGATAAATCGTTACTTTCTTTAGTAAAGTAGCTTCGTCATATCCCATTGAAATGAGCAACTGGTTTATCCCAAACTGGTCTTTATCAAATAAGGATAGTGGTTGTTTTGTTTTGATATGATCTTTAAAAACTTCCAAAGCATGTGCCCTTGCCTCAGGACCTATTTCAGTGATTAGCTTACTGGGTTTTCTAAAAGGTTTATCGCTGGTTAAATCGTGGACAATTAATTGAAAGGACAACTGGTCAAAAATTCGCTTCAATTTAATCATCTCAATTAAATTGCTGAATTGCTGTGATACTTTGTTTTCGTCTTGGCCTTGATTTTTTTCTAAAAACTGCTTAGACTGATCCACTAGACCAGTTGAAATTCTGGATCGAGATTTATAGGTATCAGGCAGTTTTCTTACTAAAAAATAGGTTATGAATACTGCTATCATTGGGACAATGATCAGTATAAATTTCCTTTTGTATAGTAATAATAAAAACTTTTGTAGTTCCATTTAATTTACCTCTTCCAGTTTTTTCCCAACCAATTCTTCTAATGTATTTTTCGCAATCAAAACAGCACTCTCAGCATCAATTATTTTTTGTTTTTGGTCACCATTCTGAACCATTAATTTAGTGTAGTTTTCAAGCGTCTCCTCCCCTCGTTCATACCGAAATTTAATTTGCTTATACAATGCTTCAATATCGATTGCATTTTGATTTTGAACCCTTAGGACACTCAATGCCTGCATATATCTAAAATATCGATTCTTAACATCAGTTTCAAGAGTAATTAAGTATTGATCCGCAGTTAATTGTGCTATAGCAAGTTCCTCTTTGGATTGCTTGATAACAGTAGGTTTTTGAACAATATTACTAAAATTAATAAAAAGCCCTATCTGAATCCCTGTTAATGTTGCATTCGTTAAAGTTACAGAAGTGCTCGGGCTATAAAATGCAGAAAGTGTAAAAAAATCAAACCAAGAAAGTTTTGCCCTTTGTACATTATAATTAGCAAAATTAATTTTCCTTGAATTAATTTTCACCAAGGGATAATTTTGCTTGGCAGTAAATATCAGTTTCTCTAAAAAAGGATAGGAAAGCTCTGGAATCATCGATTCTTGTGCTTTCACTTGAACTGAATTTCCAACTAAAAAAAGACTTAACACCCCTACTATCCAAATCTTTCTTATTCTATGCACAAACTCAGCCAAACTAAGCTTGATCAAAACCTTCATATTTATATCTAAACCAATGATTTTCATAAAGATTAAAGATAAATAATATAGTTATAATAAGGCTTATAGATTTTCAGCCTTACCCCACAAGTGAATAAAAATGTATAACTAAATAAAATCAGTAAAAAATTAAACAGATTCCTTTTGTAATAAGGCAGGAATTGTTCTTAAAATTAGTTTAATATCATACCAAAAGCTATGATTTTCAGCATATTTATTATCTAGCAAGAGTCTTTCTTCCTCAGACATTTCGCCCTTACCTCTTTTTTCGACTTGCCACAAGCCTGTAATTCCTGCCGGTGCCATAAATCTCATTGCATATTTGTCTGTGGTCAACTTTTCAGCCTCATACAATGGAAGTGGCCTATTTCCCACTATACTCATATCTCCAATAATTACATTCCACAATTGAGGTAGCTCATCTATACTACTATTTCGAATAAACTTACCAACCTTTGTTATTCTAGGGTCATCTTTTAATTTAAAAAATGCTGAACCAGCTTTAGCCTTTCTATTTTCACTGTATTGCTTCTCACACCATTGAATAGTGTCTGAAAAAATAGGGAATTTACAGCCAGTTCCTGCTGCTTTGCACTCCTCGCAAAGATATTCTTCTTCAATACTAGTAGTGGTGGCTTCATCTGCAGAGGGTGCATATTGATTTAAATGCTTTAAATCCTTTAACCGTTTATCAGCATTCACAAACATAGACCTGAACTTATAAAACTTGAATGTTCGATAGCCCGATCCAACCCTTAAAGCATAATAAAAAATGGGGCCTTTAGACTCTAGTTTCAACAAAATACAAATGGTTAGCAACAAAGGAGATAGCATGATTATTGCCATTCCAGCAAAGAAAATATCAAATACCCTTTTTATAAAAGGTGTTTTGTATTTGTGAAAATCGGAGACTGTATTGACATGCTTTAAATCGTTCCATTTTTCAATCAAAAGTGGAAGCCTAATTTCTATATTTTCTTTTTTTATAGGCAGTTTAAAAACATCTGCTACCCCAGCTTTCAATGTCATTTTAATGGTGCTTTCACTTAGCTGTTGACTTACCAAGAAAAAAGGGACAGCAATATTTTTCTTATTCACCAATGTTTCTAACAAAGAAATTCCTCCCGTACCCAAGACTTCACTTTGCGAAACAATTGCTACTAAGTTAAACTTACTTTTTTCCCATTCAGAAAAAAAGATCAATGGGTTAGTAAAACGCTTCAGTTCGCGCCCTCCCAAATTTGCTTGTGAAAAAATTTCATAAATGAAGTCATCACAGTTAAGTAAAACAATAACTTGATCTTGAGGAAGTAGTTTCGTGTTCATTGGACCGGTTTGGTGATATTATTTTCTAATTCTGCGTAAAACCACTCTAAGTCTAGCTTCTAACTCTTTAGGATTAAATGGTTTTACTAAATAGTCATCGGCACCTGCTTCTAAACATTGTATAATCATTTCAGAACTCTCTTCACCAGATAGAATAATGATTGGAATGGTATTGAAAAAATCGCTGGCCCTTAGCTGTTTAGTAAGCTCTAATCCGCCCATCACGGGCGTATTTAAGTCTGAAATAATTAAATCAGGTACGTTTCCTTGTTGTAGAAAAGCTAAGGCATCAACACCATCCTTAAAAATTTCAACCTGATATTGAGCACTCAAATATTTTTTTAAAATCAATTGCATGGTCATCTCGTCTTCAACAACCACGATTTTTAAAGTATCAGAATTAGAGAATGACATATTTTAAAATTTTGCTAATGTATGAAATCTAAATATATTTAAATATATAACCAACGAATATATACTGAATTTAATCATTTTTTTGCTTAATTCTTGAAAAATATGAGACCCATTTCAATACCCCCTTACATCAACCAACTTTACACAACCAATCCAAGAGAAATTGCTACCTCTGCACTAATAAGAGAAAGGTACAGTAAATTGTCTTTGAATGAGCCCGTTGTTTCAATTGTTATGCCTGCTTATAATGAAGAAGCAAATATTTTGCAAACCTTACTTTCATTAAGCAATAATATCACCCAATGGTCAGTAGAAATAATTGTTGTGAATAATAATTCAAAAGACAAAACAGAGGAAATGGTCATTGCGGCTGGAATCCCCTGTATCAAAGAACTAAATCAAGGTATTACCAATGCAAGAAACGCTGGTTTAGCAGTTGCAAAAGGCAAGTATATTTTAAATGCAGATGCAGATACCATTTATCCTAAAGATTGGATTGAAGAAATGGTAAAACCTTTAGCGGAAAACGAAAATGTCTGCTCTGTTTATGGAAGATTTTCATTCATTCCTATTGGGAGTACTGGCAGGTTCACTTATTTTTTTTATGAATATTTTGCTGATTTAATGAGGTGGATGAATAAATTATTTAGGGATGAAGCTATGAATGCGTATGGCTTTAATTCAGGTTTCAGAAGAGAACAAGGCCTTAGTGTTGAAGGATTTAATCATCCCCCAGGAACCAACGAGGACGGATGGCTTGCGTTAAAACTAAGGGAAAAAGGATACGGAAAATTATTTTATGTAACCAATATTAAAGCCCTTGTTTGGACCACAGACAGACGTATTCAAATTGACGGTGGGCTATTTAAAGGAACCATTAAAAGATTAAAAAGAATGATTGGGCTTTAAAATGGCTGAATGGTTGTAATTTAACCATCCATATGAAAGCAATTATTTGTACCCAATACGGCGGGCCAGAGCTACTTCAATTGGCTGAAATCAGTTTGCCAGAAATTGAAAGTGATCGGGTTGCCATTGATGTTCACTACTGTGGAGTAAATTTCCCAGACACTTTAATTATTCAAAATAAATACCAGTTTAAACCACCACTCCCATTTTCGCCTGGTGGAGAAATTGCAGGTATTGTTACGGCAGTGGGTTCCGCTGTAAATAATTGTAAAGTTGGAGATCGCGTGATGGCATTGTGTGGCTGGGGAGGGATGGCAGAGCAAATTATGATTAAAGCCAATTCAGTTTTTGTAATCCCAGATAAGATAAACTTACTGGATGCATCCATTTGTATGTATAGTTTTGGCACAGCCTTTCATGCGTTAAATAATAAAGCAGCATTAAAAGAAGGTCAAACTGTGTTGGTGTTGGGAGCTAGTGGAGGCGTAGGTTCAGCAGCAATACAATTAGCTAAATTAATGGGAGCGAAAGTGATTGCAGCTGCATCATCCATTGAAAAGCTTACCTATTGCCAATCTTTAGGAGCAGACGAACTAATCAATTATACCAGCGAGAATTTAAAAACTAGAATTAAAGAAATTACCCAAAACAAAGGAGTAGATATTATATATGATCCCATTGGTGGAAGCTTAGCAGTTGAAGCGCTTAAATCTATAGCATGGAATGGTCAGTACTTAATTATAGGTTTTGCTTCTGGAGAAATTCCACAAGTACCTTTTAATATTCCTTTATTAAAGGGTTGCAATATACAAGGAGTATTCTGGGGAGCTTTTGCTGAAAAAGAACCCAATGCCAATAAGCAAAATTTTATAAAAATTATAGAGTGGATGATTGCTGGAAAACTTTCTCAACATATTCATCAATTATATCCGCTTGAAGATGCCCCAACAGCTATTTCCGATATGATTGATAGAAAGATAAAAGGCAAAGCTGTCATTGAAATAAAAACAGAAAAGTTAGCTGATTCAATAAAAATAAATACTAATTCATCTGATACTCAACTGCATGAAAATAAACTAATCATCTACGGTAAAGAAGCAATTGAAAATCATATTGGAAAATCAATAGGGCCAGGAAACTGGTTCACCATTACACAAAAAATGATAAATGATTTTGCTGCCACAACTCAAGATTTTCAATGGGTGCATATTGATGAAGCTAAAGCAGCACAGCACCTTCCAGAAGGAAGAACACTTGCGCATGGTTATCTTACTATGTCATTAGTATCCCATTTATTAACCGAACTATTTGAATTAAAAAAAGTACAATCTTACTATAATTATGGTTTTAATAAAGCGAGATTCGTTAGCCCAGTTAGAGTAAATGATCAAATCAGATTGAGTGCAACATTAAATAGTATTGAAAAATTATCAAATGGTTCGGTAAAATTATTCTTACACTGCATTATTGAAATTAAAGGTGTTGAAAAACCAGCTTATGTTGCAGAAATTATTAGTGTAATAAATTAAATGAAAATGGCGAATTATACCAACATGGAATTATTGAAATTCCTTTTATTTGAAGTGCATCCCATCAGCAGTTTATTTAAATATGAACGATTTGCACATCTAAACGAAGAACAAGCATGGATGATGATAGAATCTGCTAAATTATTAGCTGATCAAGAGATGGCGCCATATTTTAAAGAAATGGATGAAACTCCAGCTAAATACGATGGCAAGGGCAATGTACTTACACATCCAGCACTCCAAAAAATCATAGCTACTGCTGCTGAACAAGGTTGGATCGGCGGTAGTGCATTATTTGAGCACGGTGGAATGCAACTACCCGAAATGATTTTTGGAACAGCACATCACTTATTTCAGGCAGCCAACAATGGTGTTCAAGGTTATCTTGGATTATCGGCAGGTGCTGCGGGTTTGATTACCAGTTTTGGAACAATTGAACAACTTGAAAAATATGTTCCTAAAATTTACTCAGGCGAATGGCAAGGTACAATGGCTCTTACAGAACCTCAGGCAGGAAGCTCATTAACAGATATTAGTACCACTGCGAAACAACTTAATGATAATGAATGGTTGATTAAAGGTCAAAAAATATTTATATCAGGAGGACAACACCAGGCTTGTAGCAATTTTATCCATCTTACATTAGCTAGAATTGAAGGTGCTCCTGCAGGCATTAAAGGGATTTCACTTTTTATCATTCCAAAATTTAGGCCAACAGTAGAAGGAACGCTAGAATACAATGATGTTTATTGTGCAGGTGATTTTCAAAAAATGGGACAAAGGGGTTATGCAACAACACATTTGTCTTTTGGAGACAATAACAACTGCATTGGATATTTAGTAGGAGAACCACATAAAGGATTGAGCTATATGTTTCAAATGATGAATGGAGCAAGAATAAGCGTAGGCCTATGCGCCGCATCCGTTGCTATGGCAGCGTTTCAATCATCACTTCAATACTGTAAAGAAAGACCACAAGGTAGAATGCCAAGTGAAAAAGACCCAACCAAACCTCCTATTCACATTATTCATCATGCGGATATTCAAAGAATGTTATTAACCCAAAAAGCCATTGCTGAAGGCGCTATTTCATTGGGTATTGAATGCAATAAATTATATGATTTATCACATGCTTGTAACAAAGAAAATCGAACAAAACATTTACTGCTTTTAGAAATTTTAACCCCAATTGTAAAGTCATACCCTTCAGAACAAGGGAGTAGAGCAGCAGCATTAGCCATTCAAACTTTAGGTGGATATGGATTTACAACTGACTTTCCTGTTCAGCAACATTATAGAGACTTGAAAATCATGTCTTTGTATGAAGGCACAACAGGTATTCAAGCAATTGATTTATTAGGCAGAAAAGTAGTCATGGAAAATGGCAAGGCAATACAATTACTAATAGAAGAAATAAAAACAACAATTGATGCAGCTAATTTATTCAATGAACTAAAATCAGAAACAGAAATGCTCAACAATGAGCTCTCTAGAATTACATGGGTATTAAAACATATTAGCCAATATGCATTGGAAGGCAATATGGAAAAATACTTAGCCGATGCAACTGTTTTTCTTGAAATGATGAGCTATACAGTAATTGGATGGCAATGGCTTAAAATGGCATTGAAAGCATCTGAACAATTGGCTCTAGGGGGTATTGCGCCTAATAAAAAAACATTTTATGAGGGTAAAATTCACACTTGTAAGTTTTACTTTAAATATGAAATGCCTCATGCTGCAGCTTGTTCGGTAACCTTATTGTCAGAATCGTCATTAACTTCTGTTAGCAATTTTGAGCTATTCAATTGATTATTTGCAGAATGGCTATTGAATTATTTATATTTACCCATTAATAGATACATAACGTTATGCTTAAAGTAGGTGTTTTTGGAGTGGGTCATTTAGGTAAGTTTCACCTAAATAACTGGAAAGAAATCGAAGGCGTTAAGTTGGTTGGCTTTTTTGATCCAAACAATGATAACGCAAAAGAGGTAACAGAACAATATGGCCTTAAACGATACATGGACGAAGACAAGTTGATGGATGCCTGTGATATTATTGATGTAATCACTCCAACTAATCAACACTACGAAATATGCATGAAAGCAATCAGAAAAGGTAAACATGTATTCGTAGAAAAACCAATTACTCATACATTGCAAGAAGGAAAAGATCTGGTAAACATGGTGCGAGAAGCAAATGTAAAACTCCAGGTTGGACATGTTGAACGATTTAACCCAGCTTATTTAGCAGTTAAAGACCTCAATTTAAATCCAATGTTTATTGAGGTACATAGATTGGCACAGTTTAACCCTAGAGGCACCGAAGTGAGTGTGATTCTAGACTTAATGATTCATGATATTGATATTATTTTAAGCTTGGTAAAAAGTGATGTAAAAAGTATTGCTGCTAGCGGTGTTGCAGTCATGACAGATACGCCTGATATTGCCAATGTTAGAATTGAGTTTAATAATGGTTGTGTAGCAAATTTAACCAGCAGTAGAATTAGCATGAAAAAAATGCGTAAAATCAGACTGTTTCAAAAAGATGCTTATATAGGAATTGATTTTCTAGAAAAGAAAACGGAAATCATCAAACTAAAACAACCAGAAGATCAAAATGTATTTTCATTTGATATAGACACTCCAAATGGGAAAAAAACAATAGCAATTGCCACTCCTACTATTGAGCCTGTGAATGCAATCAAATTAGAATTAATGTCTTTTGTAGATGCTATTATCAATAATAAGCCAACACAGGTGAGTGAAATAGATGGCTATCTTGCAATGGAAGTAGCACATCAAATACTAGATAAAATTAACAATACCAGTATATTGGTTTAACTACTAATCAAATCAATATGCAACATAGAAGAACAAATATTAGTTTATACATCGTAAGCGATTTTATTTTCTCTTTGGTTGCACTCATTCTATTTTATTTAATTTACCCTACACAAAATTCTTTTACTTTAGATATATTAAATATTTCCATAAAAGGGATTGAAACTGTCTTAAACTTTTGTTTGGTCCCTGCATTTTGGATTTTTTTTTATTTTATTACAGGCAGCTACAATAGATCATTGTATGACAAGTCTAGGTTAAGTGAGTTAACTGCAACATTACTACATTCACTGTTAGGCATTCTATTATTATACTTTTTCCCAAGTTTCAGCCATATTGTTCACGCGAATCATTTTTTTGTTTACTTTATCTTACAGTTTTTTTTTATTGCGAGTGCTAGAACTTTATTGCTATTTCAAACCAAAAAAACACTCAAAAGAGGAGATGTGTTTTTTAGAACTTTAATTGTAGGAAATAATGCTAATGCCACAAAAGTTTTTGAATCATTGAATAGAAATTTCAAGTACTTAGGATTTAAAACAATTGGCTTTGTATCTGTTTACGAAGATGATCAAAGAAATGGGCTTGCAAAATGGATTCCGTATTTAGGAACAAGCCTACAAATAAAAAAAATTGTTGAAGATCATTTAATAGAAAGGGTAATTATCTCCATTGACAAAAAGGACAAAAAAATCATTGAAGAAGTAGTTGGAGTATTAACTGAGAAAGAAATCGATATAAAATTAGTCCCTGATACTATTGATATATTGGCAGGCTCTGTTAAAACAAGCAATGTTTTAGGAGCCATGTTGATGGATATTCAAACTGCTGCTATGTCTCCTGAAGAGCAGCATATCAAAAGGTTAATGGATATTGCGGTATCTTCTATAGGATTAATTTTACTTAGCCCTGTAATGATTTACCTAGCGATTAGAACGCTACTCAGTTCTAAAGGAGGGGCCATATATCAACAAGAAAGAATTGGATTTAGAGGAGTCCCTTTTACAATCTATAAATTCAGAAGCATGTATACCAATGCAGAAGAAAATGGGCCAGCACTCTCTAGCGATAATGATACAAGAATAACGCCATGGGGAAAATTCATGCGCAAATGGAGATTAGATGAACTACCACAATTATGGAATATTTTAAAGGGAGAAATGAGTTTGGTTGGGCCAAGACCAGAACGTAAAAACTACATAGACCTTTTATTAAATAAAACACCATACTATCGATACTTGTTTAAAGCCAAACCCGGATTAACTTCTTGGGGAATGGTCCAGTTTGGCTATGCTTCAAGTATAGAAGAGATGATAGAACGAATGAAATACGATTTAATCTATATTGAGAATGCATCCATTTTACTCGACTTTAAAATCATGATGCACACTTTAAGAATCATCATTTCAGGAAAAGGAAAATAGATGGTGAATAATAAAATTGAAATCATCCCTTCAGAAAAAATACAAACAGCGCAATGGAATCAGATGGTTGCTGATTCTTCAAATGGATTAATATACGCACAAACCCATTATTTAGATGCCGTAACAGATCATTGGGATGCACTCATTATTAATGATTATGAAACGATAATGCCCATACCGTGGAGAATGAAAGCTGGCATAAAATACGCTTACACACCTCCCTTTATACAACAACTTGGCTTTATTGGAGCACCTATTCATTTAAAACTTGAAAGCATTATTAAAAGGATTTATTCAACATATAGATATGGAAGTATTTTATTAAATACTGGCAATAGCATGGTAGCAAAAATAGCTAGCGCTTCTGCAAAATCTAACTTGCTATTAAACCTGCAGCAACCCTTTCATGCTATTAAATCGTTATTTAGAAAAGATCATTTACAAAATGTAACAAAAGCGAATAAGACAGGATTAATTTATACAGAACAAATTTCAATAGAACAAGCTGTTCAGTTTTATGAGTTAATGAATGGTCAAAAAACACCACATATCAATCATTCCCATTATCAAAAAATGATTGCCTATTGTAATAATACTTTGCTTCCCAATCAAAACTGTTTTACGCGAGCGGTTGTAAATGACGGGGGGACAATATTATCTACTGCTCTTTTTTTAAGAGACAATAAAAGGATTTACAATATCATGAATAGCACAAGTATTGAGGGAAGAGCAGCAGAATCTAATCACTTATTATTTCATGAAGTTATTCGAGCGTTTTCTGAACAAAACTTAATACTAGATTTTGAAGGTTCTTCAATTCCTGGAATAAAAAATTTCTATGAGGGATTCGGATGCAGCGAAGAATTTTATTATTTATGGCATTATAATAAATTGCCATTCCCTTTATCACTTATTCCTTAGCCTGATTCAAACGATCCGAAATTATTGTTTGAGCAATTATAAGATCATTGGGCCTGGTGATTTTTAAATTACTGTACTCTCCTTCTATTAAGTGAACGGTTTCACCAGCTGCTTCCATTACAGTTGCTTCATCTGTAAAATGTGCTTGATAGCTTTGTTCAAAAGCCTTTATTAATGGCGCAGATAAAAAAGTTTGAGGAGTTTGTATGATTTTAACTCGATCTCTATCAATAGGTTCATGGGTCTGATTGGTAACAATTCTTACGCTATCAATCGAAGCAACAGCAGGAATAGCCGACCCCATCTGAATTGTTTGATCGTAACAACGTTTGATTAAATCTGAGGAAACCAAACACCTTACTCCATCGTGAACAAATACAACTCCAGCTGTTGTGATTGAGCGGATTCCATTCTGAACAGAATGAAAACGAGTTTCGCCACCCACAACTAATTTGGTTTGCTGTACCAGATTCATTTCTTTGATTAATTGCTCTGCAGCTAGCCTGTAATCTTTGGGAACTACCAAAACAAATTGAATATCATGGAAAGCTTCCACGAAAGCAGAGAGTGTAAAATACAGCAAGGGTTTTTGGTTCAATAGCAAAAACTGTTTTGGGATACTACTTCCCATTCTAGTACCTGACCCACCTGCTGTAATGATTGCTATTTTTTGCACAGTTGCAAGTTATTTATAAATAGCTACTTTATCTAAGCCATTACTGGTTTTTACGCCACGATACATTCCTGCGCTATTAAACACCATTGCTGTATTCCCATTTGCGTCTACTCCAATCATGCCTCCTTCCCCTTGAATAGCCATTAATTTATCGTGAACCACTATATTCATCGCTTCTTCCAAAGAATATCCTTTGTACTCCATTAAACAACTTACATCGTAGGAAGCAACAGAACGAATAAACATTTCACCATGACCAGTACAACTTATAGCGCAAGTGTTATTGTTAGCATAAGTTCCAGCCCCAATTAAAGGGCTGTCTCCAATTCGCCCATATTTTTTATTAGTCATACCTCCAGTAGATGTTGCAGCTGCTATATTACCCATCCCGTCTAATGCAACAGCACCAACCGTTCCAAATTTTTTATCACGCATCAACTCTTCTAATTGATGATTGGTATGATCTAATGAATAATTATCAGAATCTCGAATAGCTTTCCATTGATCGTACCTAAATTGAGAGAAAAAATATTCATCCGGTTCTAACTTTACTCCTTGCTTAATTGCAAAATCATTCGCCCCTTTTCCACTTAAAAAAACATGATTACTATGTAGCATCACTTCAGTTGCCAACTCAATTGGATTACGAACATTTCTCACCCCACATACAGCACCAGCAGCTAAATTAGACCCATCCATAATTGCTGCGTCCATTTCTTGAACACCTTTTTTGGTAAATACAGAACCTCTTCCTGCATTGAAAAGCACATTATCCTCTAACACAATGATAGCCGCTTTAACAGCGTTTACCGCAGTACCCCCTTTTTCTAAAACTGCATAACTAGTATCTATTGCTTCTTGCAAAACAGCGGAGTATGCTTGCTCCAAAGAGGGGGTCATATCTTCTTTTAAGATGGTACCCGCACCTCCGTGAACTACTATAGAAAAATTAGTCATTGTATTTTTATTTACACACGAAAGTAAAAATTAAGGAGGCAAAAAGATTTTAAATTATAGCAACAGACATTAGATAGTATTAAAGATTCAATACTATTTTATAACGAATCACTAATTGTGGGTTAACAATGCTTTACATTCGGCTAACAAGCGAGATGGATTAATTGCAACAGTACCAACTTCTTCGCAAACCAATCCACCAGCAATATTTGCCATTTCAGCAGCCAGATGTATATTTTCAGTAGCTGCATAAACCAAAGAAGCAACAGCAATGACTGTATCTCCTGCACCACTTACATCCGAAATGTTTCTGATATGGGTAGGAATGATGGCAGCTGTTTGTTCTTGTTGATAAAACACCCCTTTTTCAGACATAGTAATCAGAGAAATAGTGTGACCTAGTACTTCTTTCAATATCTGATGAATATGCTGCATTCGATCCAGATTTGTATTAACAACATCTATATTAAGACCGTCTTTTACTTCTTTTAAATTAGGCTTAAACAGTGTAACGTCTTTATAAGAGAGGAAATTTTTTTTCTTTGGATCTACTGCAGTAAAAATTTTATGTTCATTGCAATAAGCTGTAATGTCATTTATTACTTTTTGGGTTAAAACACCTTTATTGTAATCTTCAAAAATTACTATAGCGGGTTTCTGTTGAAAAATAAATTCTTTTACTACTAGCAGCAACTGATTTTCTAATGATTCATTTATATCATCAGTCATTTCAGCATCCAAACGCATCATTTGTTGATTCCTTCCCATAATGCGCATTTTATTAGTCGTAATTCGATCACTGGAACGGATAATATGCTTGGTATTAATTCCATTCTGATTCATCAATTCAATTAATTGGTTACCATCTTGGTCTTGCCCAACTATTGAAATAACAGTGGTATCAGCTCCTAAAGAAGCTGTATTCAGCGCCACATTTGAAGCCCCTCCTACTCTGAATTCTTTTTTATTTAAAGCTACAATTGGAACTGGAGCTTCAGGAGAAATACGATCTACATTGCCCCACCAATAGGTATCTAACATAATGTCGCCTATAATTAATACAGGGGTTTCCTTAAACCTTAGAAACAACTCATCAAAATTCATCTGCTATTTTTTGGCATTACGAACTGCAATAAAATACAAAGGTATACCTAGTAATGTAATGATTAAACCAGGCCAAGTAAACTGAGGCTTATAAATGATTAACAAAACACAAAAGGTAATTCCCATCAACATATAAATTGCAGGCAGAATTGGGTATCCAATTGCCTTATATGGCCTTGGCATATCGGGCCTTGTTTTACGTAGGATAAAAATGCCTGCAATAGTTAATACGTAAAATATAACGACGATAAAAGATACCATATCTAATAAATCCCCATATCTACCACTTAAACACAACAATGAAGCCACTATACACTGCGCCCACAAAGCCCATTCAGGAACTGCATTTTTATTTAACTCCCCTGCTTTTTTAAAGAACAACCCATCTTGAGCCATTGTATAATAAACTCTAGCCCCTGCTAGAATTAAACCATTGTTGCAGCCAAATGTAGAAATCATAATCATTGCGGCAATTATATAAGTACCCATACTTCCAAAAATGATATTAGAAGCAGTAACAGCAACTCTATCAGATTCAGCAAAAGCAATTTGATCTAAGGGTAGAACACTCAAATACATCAAATTAGCAGAAACATAAATCAGGGTAACAATTAGTGTTCCCAAAAATAAACTCAGTCCAATATTCTTTTGTGGATTTTTAATTTCACCTGCTATGAAAGTAACATTATTCCATGCATCACTGCTAAAAATGGACCCTACCATAGAAGCAGCAATAGCTCCTAAAGCACCTGCACCCAAAACAGGTACAATAATGGCTGCAGACAACTCACCAGTTCCCTTGGTCATAGACTTCATGGTCCATGCATCCGTCCAATTAGCATTCCACACTTCTGCATTTGCCCCAAGAATAAAACCAAATACAATCAATCCAAAAAGAGAAAGCAATTTTGTTACAGTAAACACTGTTTGAATCATTTTGCCCCCCTGCACACCTTTCGTATTGATGTAAGTAAGCAAAACAATGATAAAAATTGAAACGAATTGAGCAGGATAAATTTTAAAAGGTCCCAATAAAAACAATACATCTACTTCATTCATTTCTAGCACAGGAAAAAAATAAGCGGCGAATTTACAGAATGCAACACCTACTGCTGCTATTGTTCCAGTTTGTATCACCGAAAAAAAACTCCACCCATATAAAAAACCTGTGAGCTTATTGTATGACTCTTTTAAATAAACGTATTGTCCTCCTGCTTTAGGAAACATTGCACTTAATTCGCCATAACTTAATGCAGCAGTCAATGTCATAAATCCTGTTAACAGCCATACAGCAATTAACCATCCAGCACTACCAACATTACGGGTAATATCTGCACTGACGATAAATATTCCAGACCCAATCATACTACCCGCTACAACCATTGTAGCATCTAACAAGCCTAATGTGGGTTTAAAAGAAGGAGTGGTTTCTGCCATAAAAAATCCCGCCTATTTTAAAGAGGCGGGAATGAAGATAATAAATATGATTGAACCATTATGGCTTCTTAGGATACAACTTATTTAATCCTTTCACCAAATCATCTGTGATATTAAAAGCACTATCCTTCAAATACATGAACTCAGGTGCGCTTGAGAAAATATAAGAATACCCTTTGTCTTTATTGTATTCTTTAAGGTAGTCTTCAATTTTTTTCTTTACGTCCTGTAATTTTTTGAAACTTTCGTCTTGCATTTCTTGCGCCATCATTTGTTCTTTTCCTTGATAAGTACGTTCCATTTGCACCAATTCTTGTTGTTTGCTAGCCAATTCAGCTTGAGAAAGATTTTGACCAACACGCTGTAATTCTTGGTATTTATTGGTAAAAACATTTTTTAATTCATTCAACTGTTTTGCATTTGCCTGATCCTTAACTTGTAAAGAAGCACGAATTTCTTTAAAATATTCAAAATTATTTTGAATAGAATCAGACTCAAAATAAGCTATCCTAAATCCACTAGAAGCAGCACTAACAGTATTTCCAGCTGGAGCAGCTGTTGATTTGCTGCCAGAAAAATGCAAATAAAATAAAACAGCAACCCCAATAGCAGTTGCAAGCGTTAGACCAGTTATAAAATTTTTCATTTGAGTAAATTTTTTTCTTAAATAAAACAATTTAAAGTTCAAAGGGGGTATTCAGTAAAAAAGTAGGAAGCAAATGCTTCCTACTTTTTTATATTCGATTCTTTATTGATTACTCTTCATCATCAAAGCTCATCGCTTCTCTGGTAGTAGCCAATACTTCATATTCTTCCTTACTTCCTACAATCATGTTCTCGAATTCTTTTTGTCCAGAACCAGCAGGAATCAAATGACCAGTAATAACGTTTTCTTTTAGACCAAGCATTGCATCTGTTTTACCTTGGATAGCAGCCTGACTCAATACTTTTGTTGTTTCCTGGAAAGAAGCAGCAGAGATCCAGCTTTGTACGCCCAAGGAAGCCTTGGTAATACCCAATAAGACTGGTCTTGCAGTAGCAGGCTTCGCATCTCTAACTTCAACTAGTTGTCTATCAGAACGACGTAAGATTGAGTTCTCTTCTCTTAATTCGCGTAAAGTGATAATTTGACCAGCTTTCATTTTAGTGCTTTCACCAGCATTGGTAACTACTTTCTTATCGTAGATTCTATCGTTCTCTTCAATAAAGTCGAAGCGATCTTCTAGGTCCTCCTCTAAGAATTTAGTATCACCAGCGTCTACAATTTCTACTTTCTTCATCATTTGACGTACAATCACTTCTACGTGTTTGTCGTTGATTTTTACCCCTTGTAAACGGTAAACTTCCTGAATTTCATTTACAACATACTCTTGAACTGCAAATGGCCCTTTAATTGCCAAGATATCAGCAGGAGCAGTTTGACCATCAGACATTGGCGTACCGGCTTTTACAAAGTCTCCATCTTGAACCAAAATTTGGCGAGTCAATGGAACCAAGTATTTTTTAACCATACCGTCACGAGACTCAACTATAATCTCACGATTACCGCGCTTCACGTTACCGAATGATACAACACCATCAATTTCACAAACGATAGCAGGATTACCAGGATTACGAGCTTCAAACAATTCAGTTACACGTGGAAGACCTCCAGTGATATCTCTTAGTTTACCTAAGATACGAGGAATCTTCACCAAAACTTGACCTGCTTTTACTTCATCTCCTTCTTCTACACCAATATGTGAACCAACTGGTAAGTTATATTGCTTAATATCTTTACCTTCTACAATGATCGTCGGGATTTTAGTCTTATCCTTGGTTTCAATAACTACTTTCTCACGGTGACCAGTTTGCTCATCAGACTCATCACGGTAAGTGATACCATCTAAGATGTTTTCAAACTTAATGCTACCTAAAGTTTCAGCAACAATTACGTTGTTGAATGGATCCCATGTACAGATAACATCTCCTTTTTTAACTTGAGCGCCATCTTTTACATTTAAAGTTGCACCATAAGGAACGTTGTTGGTAATCATCAAGCGGTCGTTCTTAACGTCCATGATTCTTACTTCACCAGTACGTCCAATTACAATCTTAGATTTAGACCCATCGTTATTTACTGTATCAACGGTTCTTAAACCATCAAACTGAATAGTACCATCAAATTTAGCTTGTAAGGTAGATTCAATTGAAGCGGATCCCGCAACACCACCTACGTGGAAGGTACGTAATGTCAACTGTGTACCTGGTTCACCAATTGATTGTGCAGCAATAATACCTACTGCATCACCGCGCTGTGCTAAGTAACCTGTTGCCAAGTTTTTACCATAACACTTCACACATACTCCACGCTTGCTTTCGCAGGTAAGTACAGAGCGAATTTCAACGGTTTCAATTCCTACTTCTTCAATTAATTTAGCCACATCAGAAGAGATTTCTTCGCCAGCTAAAATGATTAATTCTTCGGTAATTGGATGGTATACATTGTGCAATGAAGTACGACCTTCAATTCTATCTGCTAATGGTTCAATCACATCTTCGTTGTCTTTTAATGCACTAGTAGCAATACCACGAAGTGTTCCACAATCTTCTTCAGAAATAACCACATCCTGAGATACGTCCACTAAACGACGAGTTAAGTAACCCGCATCCGCCGTTTTAAGTGCAGTATCCGCAAGACCTTTACGCGCACCGTGCGTAGAGATAAAGTAATCCAATACGTTCAATCCTCCTTTAAAGTTAGAAAGAATCGGGTTCTCAATTACTTCAGAACCAGAACTACCGCTCTTACGAGGTTTAGCCATTAGACCACGAATACCTACCAGCTGTTTAACCTGTGTTTTACTACCACGAGCACCAGAATCCAACATCATAAATACAGAGTTGAAACCTTGGTTATCTATGGTCATTTCACGGATCAAAGACTCGGTGATCTTCATATCCACTCTACCCCAAATATCAATAACTTGGTTATAACGCTCATTATTGGTAATTAAACCCATATTGTAGCTTTCCCAAACTTCTTCAACTTCAGTCTTAGCGCTCTCTAATAACTCATTTCTAATTTCAGGAACAATTAAGTCATTTACGCTAAAGCTTAATCCACCACGGAATGCCATACGGAAACCGAGTGTTTTAATATCATCTAAGAATTTAGCTGTTTTAGGAACATCAGTAATTTTGATAATATCACCAATGATTTCTCTTAAGCTCTTCTTAGTTAATAATGCATTTACAAATCCAACTTCATGCGGTACATGTTGGTTAAACAATACACGACCTACTGTGGTATCAATTAATTTCTTAACCAAAACTCCTTTCTCGCGCACATTGGTCTTAACCTTAATGTTTGCATGTAAGTCTACACGGTTTTCATTGTAAGCAATAATTACTTCATCCATGCTATAGAAAGCCATTCCTTGACCTTTGATGGTTTCGGTTTCTGTAGACTTTCTACCCTTAGTGATGTAATACAATCCAAGTACCATGTCCTGAGAGGGAAGGGTAATAGGAGTTCCATTCTGTGGGTTCAAAATATTGTGCGAAGAAAGCATCAACAATTGTGCTTCCAAAATAGCAGCGTTGCTTAATGGAACGTGCACAGCCATTTGGTCACCATCAAAGTCGGCGTTGAAAGAAGAAGTAACCAATGGGTGAAGTTGAATGGCTTTACCTTCCACTAATTTAGGCTGGAATGCCTGAATAGACAGACGGTGAAGTGTTGGGGCTCGGTTTAACATAACCGGGTGACCCTTTAATATATTTTCGAGGATATCCCAAATCACCGCTTCCTTACGGTCTACCAATTTCTTAGCAGATTTAACGGTTTTAACGATACCTCTTTCAATTAATTTACGAATAACAAATGGCTTGAATAATTCAGCAGCCATGTCTTTAGGCAAACCACACTCATGTATTTTAAGTTCAGGTCCTACCACAATTACAGAACGACCAGAGTAGTCAACACGCTTACCCAATAAGTTCTGACGGAAACGACCTTGTTTACCTTTTAATACATCAGATAAAGATTTCAATGCACGTCCACCTTCTGCTTTAACCGCATTAGACTTACGAGAGTTATCAAACAAAGAGTCAATTGCTTCTTGCAACATTCTCTTCTCGTTACGTAAGATTACTTCAGGTGCTTTGATTTCTAACAAACGCTTTAAACGGTTGTTACGAATAATTACACGACGGTATAAATCGTTCAAATCAGAAGAAGCAAAACGGCCTCCATCCAAAGGAACCAATGGACGTAATTCTGGTGGAATTACAGGTATATACTGCATTACCATCCACTCAGGGCGGTTGGTAATTCTAGTACTTGCATCACGGAAAGACTCTACTACACTCAAACGCTTTAAAGCATCAGCCTTACGTTGTTGAGAAGTTTCAGTAGCAGCTGCGTTACGCAATGAAAAACTTAGTTCATCCAAATCAATTCTTTCTAAAAGAGCATGAACTGCTTCAGCACCCATTTTAGCAATGAATTTTTGTGGATCTTCATCAGGTAAGAACTGGTTATCTTTTGGTAAACCATCAATTAAATCAAGGTATTCTTCTTCAGTCAAAAGATCGCCCATATTTAGGTTTTCTTTGATGCCACCTTGTATTACCACATAGCGCTCGTAGTAGATAATGGTCTCTAATTTCTTAGAGCTCATTCCAAGTAGGTAACCAATTTTATTTGGTAAACTCTTGAAATACCAGATATGTACTACAGGTACTACTAGCTTAATATGACCCATGCGTTCACGACGCACTTTCTTTTCAGTTACTTCCACACCACAACGATCACATACGATACCCTTGTAACGGATACGCTTGTACTTTCCACAAGCACACTCATAATCCTTTACTGGTCCGAAGATTCTTTCGCAGAATAAGCCATCACGTTCAGGCTTATAAGTACGGTAGTTAATGGTTTCAGGTTTCAGTACTTCGCCAAAGCTTCTTTCCAGAATACTGTCTGGAGATGCCAGACTAATAGTGATCTGTGAAAAAGTTGGACGCTGTTTGTTTTCTCTTTTGATTGCCATATCGCGGTTGAGAATTTGAATTGTTTTTGTTAATCGAACTTAAGATCTAAACCAAGACCTCTTAGTTCATGCACCAATACGTTGAATGATTCAGGAACACCTGCTCTAGGAATATTTTCTCCTTTCACGATGGCCTCATAGGTCTTCGCACGACCGATGATATCATCAGACTTGAGGGTTAATAATTCTTGCAGAATATTTGCAGCACCATATGCTTCAAGTGCCCAAACCTCCATCTCACCAAAACGCTGACCACCAAACTGTGCCTTACCACCCAACGGTTGTTGAGTAATCAAGCTATATGGTCCAATTGAACGAGCATGCATTTTATCATCCACCATATGGTGTAGTTTAATCATGTAGATTACACCTACAGTTGCTTTCTGGTGGAAGCGCTCTCCTGTTTCACCATCATACAAATATGTATGACCGTTTCTAGGAATGCCAGCATCCTTACAATATTGTTCAATTTGATCAGTAGATGCACCGTCAAAGATTGGAGTTGCAAAACGAACACCCAAACGCTTACCAGTCCATCCTAAAATGGTTTCATAAATCTGACCAAGGTTCATACGAGAAGGTACCCCTAATGGATTCAACACAATATCAACCGGTGTTCCATCTTCCATGAATGGCATATCTTCAGCACGTACAATTTTAGCCACAATACCTTTGTTACCGTGACGTCCAGCCATCTTATCACCCACTTTAAGCTTACGCTTAACAGCCAAGTAAACTTTAGCTAATTTCAATACACCAGCAGGTAATTCATCTCCAATAGAAATATTAAATTTCTCACGCTTGTATCTTCCTAGCTCTTCGTTAAACTTAATGCTATAGTTGTGTAATAAGGTATTGATTTGGTCATCGGTTTTAGCATCACCAGTCCAACCCAAAGGATTCACGTTTTGGTAATCAATCGTGCTTAAGTTCTTTTGATTAAACTTAGCACCCTTACCAATTAACATTTCACCAAAGTTGTTGCTAACACCAGTAGAAGCTTTGTCTTTTAATAAGATTTGTAGTTTTTCTAACAACAATTCCTTAATAACTTCAACATTTTGTTGATGAACTTTTTCTACTTTTTCTAGCAATGCTTTTTCACGAATCTTACCATTCTTATCTTTCTTAGCACGCTGGAATAATTTCTTATCAATAACAACTCCTTCTGTTCCGTTTGGCGCTTTTAAAGAAGCATCTTTTGCATCTCCAGCTTTGTCACCAAAGATGGCACGCAATAGTTTTTCTTCAGGGGTTGGATCAGACTCGCCTTTTGGCGTAATCTTTCCAATTAAAATATCACCCTCTTTAATGGTAGCACCTATACGAATAATACCGTTTTCATCTAAATCCTTCGTAGCTTCTTCAGAAACGTTTGGAATATCTGGAGTCAATTCTTCTTCACCTAATTTTGTATCACGAACTTCTAATTCGTATTCATCAATATGAACAGAGGTAAATAAATCTTCTCTAACTACTTTTTCACTGATTACGATCGCATCTTCAAAGTTGTACCCTTTCCATGGCATGAATGCCACTTGTAGGTTACGACCTAAAGCTAGTTCGCCATCTTTAGTTGCATACCCTTCAGTTAAGAAATCACCTTTTTTAACAACTTGCCCCTTCTTTACAGCAGGATTAAGGTTAATACAAGTAGCTTGGTTTGTTTTGATGAACTTAGTTAGTTTATAAACTTGTAAATCATCATTAAAGCTAACCAAACGATCTAAATCATTTCTGTCATAACGAACATGAATTTCATTAGCGTCTACAAACTCAACAACACCATTGCCTTCTGCATGAATTTGGATACGTGCGTCGCGAGCAGCTTTTCCTTCTAAACCAGTACCTACAATTGGTACTTCAGGTACAATCAAAGGAACAGCCTGACGTTGCATGTTAGATCCCATCAATGCACGGTTGGCATCATCATGCTCTAAGAAAGGAATAAGAGATGCACTCAAACCAACAATTTGGTTAGGAGCAACGTCCATATATTCAACTTCTTCTTTATCTAGAATTGGGAAATCACCTGTTTGGCGAGAAACAACTTTATCTTCAGCAAATTCACCCTTCTCATTTAGAGGAGCATTACTTTGCGCAATTTTAGCTGAATCTTCTTCTTCCGCACTTAGGAAAGTTAATTCTCCCATGTTTACTTTACCGCTTTCCACTTTACGATAAGGAGTCTCAATAAAGCCCATATCGTTAATAGCAGCGTGTACACACAAAGTAGAAATCAATCCAATGTTTGGACCTTCTGGTGTTTCAATGGTACATAAACGGCCGTAGTGAGAATAGTGTACGTCACGAACCTCAAAACCAGCACGCTCTCTACTCAAACCTCCTGGCCCTAGTGCCGAGATACGACGCTTGTGCGTGATCTCACTTAACGGGTTGGTTTGGTCTAAGAATTGAGACAATTGAGAAGTACCAAAGAATGAGTTAATTACAGAACTTAAGGTTCTTGCATTAATCAAATCTACAGGAGTAAATACTTCATTGTCACGTACGTTCATACGCTCACGGATGGTACGAGCCATTCTGGCCAAACCAACTCCAAACTGAGCATACAATTGTTCCCCTACCGTACGAACACGACGATTGCTTAAGTGATCAATATCGTCAATCTCCGCTTTAGCATTGGTTAAACGAACCAAGTATTTGATAATCTCAATGATATCTTGCTTAGTTAATACCTTTTTAGTCAAAGGATATTCAAGACCTAGTTTTCTGTTGATTTTGTAACGACCAACTTCTCCTAAATCATAACGCTTATCGCTAAAGAATAATTTATCAATAATACCACGAGCAGTTTCATTGTCCGGAGCATCAGCACCGCGCAATTGGCGATAAATATGCTGAACCGCTTCCAATTCACTGTTAGAAGTATCTTTATTTAAAGTGTTGTAGATAATCGCATAATCGCCACCCACGTCTTCTTTCTGAATAAATACACTTTTCACTTCCATTTCAATAATGGTTGCGATAGCTTCTTCATCCAAAACAGTATCACGTTCCATAACGATTTCGTTACGTTCAATGCTCACCACTTCACCAGTATCTTCATCCACAAAATCTTCTACCCATGTTCTTAAAACACGAGCAGCTAATTTTCTTCCAACTTGGTTAGCCAATGATTTTTTATCCGCTTTTACTTCATCAGCCATTCCAAATAACTCTAGAATGTCTTTATCTGTTTCAAAGCCAATAGAACGCAACAAAGTAGTAACCGGGAATTTCTTCTTACGGTCAATGTATGCATACATTACGTTGTTGATATCGGTAGCGAACTCCATCCATGCACCTTTGAAAGGAATTACACGAGCAGAGTAAATCTTAGTACCGTTAGGGTGTACAGACTGTCCAAAGAACACTCCAGGAGAACGATGTAGCTGAGAAACAACTACGCGTTCAGCACCGTTAATTACAAAAGTACCACGTGGAGTCATGTAAGGGATATTTCCTAAGAAAACATCCTGTACAATGGTCTGGAAATCTACGTGTTCCTCATCGTTACAACTTAAACGCAATTTAGCTTTTAAGGGTACGGCATAAGTTAACCCACGCTCCATACACTCTTCAATAGTGTAACGAGGTGGATCAATAAAATAATCCAGGAATTCCAGCACAAAGATGTTACGTGTGTCTGTGATAGGAAAATTTTCCTTAAACACACGAAACAGTCCCTCAACGTTACGTTTGTCGGGAGTAGTCTCTAACTGAAAAAACTCTTTAAAAGATTCTAACTGGATGTCGAGCAGGTCAGGGGCATCAGCCAAATGTTTAGTTTTACCGAAGCCGACCCTGTTGTTCAATGTTGTAGTAGACATATGTATGTAAAACCGGTTTTTGATACGAAAAAAATTGGGGAGAACTGCAACATTCTCTTAACGTACAATCGGCTCATTCATCACCTAAACACAATGATAAAAATGTCCACCCGCTAAATTGCCCAAAATTAAGGATGGCAAAGTTAAGGAATGTATCAGAAACGCAAAAACAAATTTTGCGCCAAACTTTAATTTGTGGATAAACTTCTTACCAAATTTTTACCCTATCCGCTGGTTGACGGTATAATTTGTTCTTTTCGCTTACATTAAATGCCTTATAAAAGGGCTCAAAATTGGCTAAAGGACCGTTTACCCTGAATTCTTCGGGGGAGTGCGGATCGGTAGTAATTCGAGTTCTCATGGTTTCATCGCGGTTTACTAAGCGCCAAACCTGAGCATATCCAAGGAAAAAGCGTTGATCTGGAGTAAATCCGTCTATTTTATCGGTACTTTTCCCCTGCTTAGTCAATTTGAAAGCATCATAAGCTATGGCTAGGCCTCCAATATCTGCCAGATTCTCTCCTAGCGTAAGCTCCCCATTTACATGCATGCTATCTAATACAGTAAATTGGTTGTATTGAGCAACCACTGCAGCTGCTTTCAGTTTAAACTTATCTCCATCGGCTGGTGCCCACCAATCTTTAAGATTCCCCTTAGCATCATATTGACGACCTTGATCATCAAAACCATGCGTCATTTCATGACCAATCACCATTCCAATGCCACCATAATTAATTGCGTCATCTGCATTCAACTCAAAAAAAGGAAACTGTAGAATACCTGCAGGAAATACAATTTCATTAAAAGTAGGATTATAATATGCGTTAACCGTTGGTGCAGTCATACCCCACTCCGTTTTATCAACGGGTTTACCAATTTTTGCAATGGTTTCTTTGTGATCATGTTGGGCTACTTGACGAATATTTTCAAAAAGATTATCTCTGGTAATGGTAACGTCATCATATTTTTTCCAAACAGTTGGGTAGCCAATTTTTTTAAGGAACGCAGCTAATTTTTCTTGTGCCCTAGATTTGGTTGAATCGCTCATCCAATCGAGGTTATTAAATCTTTTTTCAAATGCTTTCTGCAAATTATTTACTAATTCATCCATTCTTTGTTTAGCTGCTGGCGGAAAATATTTTTGAACATATACTTCTCCTAATAAATCTTTTAAGTTGTTGTCGGTTCTATTCACCATCACTTTCCAACGATCTTCTTGAGTTTTAGCACCAGAAAATATTTTATTAAAGGAAAAACGCTCATCAACAAATACTTTGCTAAGAAGACCTGCTTTAGAAGAGATATAATCGAACTTGATTTTATTTTTCCAAACTTCTATTGGCTGAGAAGCAAACAATTTGCTTAATGTTTCATAATAACGAGGTTGAGCAACATTTAGGCTGTCCAATGTTGCACCCATTTTTTTGAAAGCCATCGTCCATAAAATATTCGGGCTAAGTTTTTGCAAATCGGATACCGACATTTTATTGTAATTCTTAACAGGGTCTCGTTGTTCTACTGGGGTAAGATGTGATGCTGCAATAAATGTTTCTAACATTAAAACAGATTCAGCATTTTTTTGAGCTGTAATGGCGTCCGCACCAGTTAATTCAAAATATTTAGCTGCATGCGCAACAAATTTTGCACGTTGACTTTTAGTTATTGAATCTTGCTTAGTGTAATAATCTTTTTCAGGTAATGTTGTCCCGCTTTGGTATAATGATAAAATATTTGTAGTACTGTTGCGCTCATCTGGACCCACATAATATCCAAATAAATCTCCTTCACCAGTAGTTTCCGCTTCAGCTAGAACTATTTGGAGTTCCTTATAATCTTTTACTGCATCAATTTTAGCGAGCATTGGTTTAAGCGGATCAAAACCTTTTTTCTCGATGGTTACCGTATCCATTCCGCTGGCATAGAAGTCTCCTACTTTTTGTGCAGCAGTTCCCTTGGGATGATCTGTTTTGGCAGAAGTTTCTTCGAGTATGGTTCTTAATTTACTTAAGTTTTCGTCGTAAAGTGTATAAAAGCTCCCCCACCCGCTCTGGTCGTTGGGTATTTTAGTGTTTTTAATCCATCCGCCATTAGCATACAAGAAAAAGTTATCAGCGGGGTTAATAGTGGTATCCATTCCTGCGATATCAAAATATGGTTTCTGATCATTGTTGTTTTTACAAGCAGTATTCAACAAAATAGCAATAACCAAAAAACCTGCAATATTTTTCATAACAATCATTTTTAGAGTGCCTGAAGTTACCGTTTTAAACCATTCACACAAAAAAGCCCTCTCAACAAAGTTGAGAGGGCTTTACTATAGAAGTTAGCTTTGATTATTTTACTTCAACTTCAGCACCAGCTTCTTTTAACTTAGCAGCTACATCATCTGCTTCAGCCTTAGAAACGCCTTCTTTAACTGGCTTTGGAGCACCGTCAACTAGGTCTTTTGCTTCTTTCAAGCCTAAACCAGTTAATTCTTTAACGATTTTAACTACACCTAATTTGCTAGCACCGCCAGAAACTAAGATAACGTCAAATGCTGTTTTTTCTTCAACAGCAGCTGCGCCACCGCCATCTCCAGCTGAAACCACTACTGCAGCAGCAGCTGGCTCAATACCGTAATCAGCTTTTAATACATCAGCTAATTCTTGAACTTCTTTTACTGTTAAGCCTACTAGTTGTTCGGCTAATGCTTTTACGTCTGCCATGTTTTTACTTTTTAAACCGCTTTCAAAGCAATTGCTCCAGCGGATGGTTATAAATATTGCCACGTTTTAACCTCAGTGGCATTGGTATTAAACTTTGATTATTCAGCAGCAGTTTCTGCTTGCTTTTCGTGGTGGTGTAACAATGCAGCTAATACACGCTTAGCAGGAGATTGTAACAATCCAATAACTTCACCAATCAACTCATTCTTAGTTTTGATTTGAGTTAATGCTTTAAGGTTATTGTCTCCACTGTAAATATCACCATTGATGAACGCAGCTTTTAAAACTGGCTTTTCACCATTGCTCTTTTTACGGAAAGAACTAATAATTAAAGCAGGCTCCTTTGGGTTCTCAGAGAACATCAAAGCAGTTACATTGTGTAAAGAGTCAAATACACCAGCATATTTTTCAGCATCTAAAGATTCTAATGCTTTACGAATAAGTGTATTCTTTGCAACTTTCATTTCAACATTCTTGTCAAAACAAGTTCTTCTTAAATTAGAAACTTGTTCTACAGTCAATGATTCAGTATCAGTGATATAGAAGTTGTTGTACTGAGAAAACTTCTCCTTCAGTACTTCAATTACTTCGTTTTTTTGATTTTTGTTCATAACTAATTTTTTTTAAAACCCGGGTCATTTCCCACAATGCAGGATCGCCAGGATTAGTTCATTAATGATTTGGTGTCTAAAGCAATACCAGGACTCATAGTGCTAGCCATGCTTGCTGCTTTAAGGTAAGTACCTTTTGCAGAAGAAGGCTTCAACTTGATGATTGCATTGATTAGTTCAGTACTATTTTCAGTCAATTTCTCAGGAGAGAAAGAGATACGTCCAATAGAAGCGTGCACTATACCAGTTTTATCAACTTTAAATGCAATCTTACCGCCTTTCACTTCATTAACTGCAGCAGCAACATCATTCGTTACTGTACCAGTTTTAGGGTTAGGCATTAAGTTACGAGGTCCTAGTACTTTACCTAGTTTACCAATTTTTGGCATAACAGCAGGAGTAGCAATGATTACATCAATATCTACCCAGCCGCTTTCAATTTTAGCAATGAACTCATCTAAACCAACATAATCAGCACCTGCTTCGTTAGCAGCAGCTTCTTTGTCTGGAGTACATAAAACCAACACTTTCTTGGTTTTACCAGTACCATGAGGTAAGGAAACAGTACCACGTACTTGTTGGTCTGCTTTCTTAGGATCAACGCCTAAGCGGATATGTAAATCGACAGAACTGTCAAATTTTGTACAGTTAATTTCTTTTACGAGTGAAGCAGCTTCTTTAAGGGAATAAACTTTTGATTTATCCACCTTCGTGTTCGCTACTTTTCTTTTTTTAGTAATTGACATTTGAATTAGTTAAGTAGGTGAATAAATTAGTTTTCCCAAGGAGCTTTACCATCAACAGTGATACCCATACTACGAGCAGTACCTGCAACCATTGTCATGGCGCTATTCAGCGTAAATGCGTTTAAGTCAGCCATCTTGTCTTTAGCAATAACTTCAACTTGTTCCCAAGTTACTTTACCAACTTTTTGACGATTGCTTTCCTTAGAACCTTTCTGAATCTTAGCAGCTTCCATTAACTGTACAGCAGCTGGAGCAGTTTTGATTACGAAATCGAAAGATTTGTCTGTATAAACAGTAATTAAAACGGGAACAACTTTTCCCATTTTGTCTTGAGTTCTAGCATTAAACTGCTTACAGAACTCCATAATGTTCACACCCTTAGAACCGAGTGCGGGGCCCACTGGAGGCGCAGGATTGGCTTGACCACCTTTCACCTGCAGCTTCACAAAGCCAGAGATTTCTTTTGCCATTTTTTTTGATTTATTGGTTATAGCGTCCTGATTTTAACCAGGACTCCCAAATTCAATCGCTCTTTATAAAAAGAACTTTTGGGGCGGCAAAGGTAGTAAATAAAACTATTCTACCAAACTAAAATGCATTTAAAGCATCAATTACTTGCTGGATAGCCAATTCTGTATGACATGCCGAGCAAGGCAGGCTTAATGTAGTTTCATGTATGGATTCTGCAATGGGGAATTCCAAATGCCCTAACAAGGTAGCCATTGCTTTTTGCTTATTGGGAGGAACTGGGTAATGGATTTCGGTTCCGATACCTAATTTTTGTAAATAATCCTTTAATTCAGCTCTTTTAGGATGGCGTATATTGAAAATATGGTATACATCATGGTAATCGGGATGTACAACAGGCAAAATAAAATCATCCTTAAGTTGCTCCAAATACATGGAAGCCAATTTTCGCTTATGGTTATTCACTTTATCTAAGTAAGGAAGTTTAATCCCTAAGAAAATCGCCTGAATCTCATCTAAGCGGCTATTGTAACCAACTACTTCATTATAGTATTTACCATGTGACCCATAATTGCGAATCATCTTCAATTCTTCGCAGAGTTCAGGGCTATTGGTAAGCACTGCTCCCCCATCGCCTAAAGCACCTAAGTTTTTGCTAGGATAAAAACTAAATCCACTCATGATACCAAAAGTACCAGCCATCCTACCTTTATACTTTGCACCGTGCGCTTGAGCGCAATCTTCAATAATATGTAGCCCATGTTGATCTGCAATAGATAAAATCGGGTCCATATCGCAACACTTGCCATATAAATGAACCACCATAATGGCTTTGGTTTTAGGCGTTATGGCCGCCTCAATTTTTGTAGGATCAATATTATAAGTAGTAATATCTGGTTCTACTAATACAGGTTTATGACCAGCATGAATAATGGAAATAATAGAAGCGATATAAGTATTGGAAGGAACAATAATTTCAGACCCTTTGGGCAAGTGTAGCGCCCAAATAGCCAATATCAAAGCATCTAAACCATTGGCAACACCCACACAATGATTCATTTGGTTGTACTGTGCATAGTCTTCTTGGAACTTTTTTACTTCATCCCCTAAAATATACCATCCCTTTTCTAAAAATTGATTGAATCTACTTTGAAAAAGTAGCGTATATGGCTCGTTTACTTTAGATAAGTTATCGTAAGGAATTATCATACTTTTTCAGGATAAGGCTGATAGATATAATCGGAAGAATCAAAAGTGGTTGATGCAAAAACTAATAAAACAGCATCAGGTGTAAAGTCATACATTTTATGCCAATCCTTGGTTTCAAGGATTAAGCATTTAGAAGGATTATCTAAATCATATTCCTGAATGGTTTCGCCATCATTATTCCAAACCTTACAAGAACCATGGATGCAAATAGCAGCCTGAACAGTTTCATGATGACGATGGCCCCCTCTAGCAGTTTCATCTACATTATAAATATAGAAAACACGTTTTATTTTAAAGGGGAGCAAACGCTCTGCATTATCTAATACCGTGAGTTCTCCACGGGTATCTTTGAAATTCACTAAATTAAGTAAGTAAGCCATGTAGGCACAATATATAAATTAATTTAATTGAGTTATTGATTTGATAAATATTCGTCAATTTTATCAAATAGTTCCGGTGATTTTGACATATCAAATTTTCGCGCATATAAACGATCCGAAGCAATGATATCATTAAAATCAGAAAGGTCAAATGTTTTTGGACTAGGTGTTTGCGGGGGATGTTTGTAATAATGACAATTTTCATTAATTACTTGCCCAGCAAAAGGGGAATTCAATAAAATAGTTTGAAATAAAAATTCATCAGGAGCCCAAGTAAATTTAAAAAAACGCTTCATTTTAGGGTCTCGATCAACCGTTAATAATACATACTCAGCTGCTTCGGGAGAAATAACCCAAAACATAGAACTACCATAAAATTTCATCCCTTTAGGTTGATCTGTACGCTTAACCAATTTATTAATCCATCTTTCTAAAAAATATTGGCCTTTAAATTTGAAATCAGTTAAATGGTACCGATTCACACGGGTCATCCCCTCTTCCCACTCGCCAGAAAAAGCCCTATACTTGAGTAATAGTTTACCTTTTATCCCTTCAAAAAATTCTTGCATATATTGAACTGACTTTGTGGGATAATCTTGACCACTCATCAAGCTAATAAAATCATAGGAGCGCCCAGTATAAAGAATTTCTTGTAATCCATTCAGTTCTGCTTGAATGGTGCTGAATGCAGCCCATTGCACATCTACGCGATTTTTAATTAGATATACATTAGGAATTTTGGCCACTTCAGCATGAGACTCAATGGGAAATTTTGCATCAACATGAATGTAGAAGTCGAAATCAGGATGTTGCATACGCTGAATCATCCGCTCCGTTTGAGCAGGATTAGTATACGTAATAATTAGGTGTGCAACTTTCATATTTAATAGAAGGTAAATATATTAAATATAAATTAAAAAGCCACTTCGAATGAAGTGGCTTAAAAAAAATACATTTTCGGTTAAGACAACTTTTCAACTTGCATATAGCTTAGCTCTACTGGAGTAGATCTTCCGAATATTTTTACAGTAACTTTCAATTTTTTCTTTTCGTCGTTAACTTCTTCAATAACACCATTGAAGTCGTTGAAAGGACCTTCGATGATCTTAATAGTTTCACCTACAATGAAAGGTTCGCTCATGGTAACACCCATATCGTTCATTTCATCTACTTTACCCAACATCTTATTCACTTCAGACTTACGCAAAGAAATAATGATTCCTTTAGAACCTTTACCATCGGTTAAGAAGTGCATAACATTACTGATATTGCTAATATGCTGAACCATATCATCATTCAGTTTGCCATCTAAAACTTCCATCATCACATAACCCGGAAAGTAGTTTTTTTCGCGCATTACTTTTTTACCATTCTGCACTTTATACACTTTTTCCATTGGAAGGAATATCTGCTTGATAATATCTTGCCAACCATTTCTGATGATATCTTTATCAAGGTATTCTTTTACTTTTCTCTCCTTACCACTCACCACTCTCAACACATACCATTTGGTATCTTGTTGAGGCACTTCGTTGGCTTGAACTGTTTCTACTGCTTCCATGATACGGTTACTTAAATAATGAGTACACTAACTTTAATAACTGGTTGCTGGAAAAATCCATCACCCAAACCATTGCAGTGATAATTACGGTTGCTACCAAAACGATTACAGTGCTTTGCTGTAATTGCATCCAGGTAGGCCAGGTTACTTTTTCCAGTAACTCTTGGTAGCTTTCTTTAAAATATAATGCTATTTTGTTCATTTCCGTGTTTGATCGTTTGTTCAGTGAACGATTTTTGCACGGGCACTAGGATTCGAACCCAGATCAAAGGTTTTGGAGACCCGTATGCTACCGTTGCACCATGCCCGTTTTTAGACTTCTTTTTACAAACAAAGTACCTAGCAGATGCTAAGTACTTTGTTATGTAAAGATATACTTTTTTGCTTTACGCCCCTAGAGGCAAATTGCAAATTATTTGATGATTTCAGTAACCTGACCAGCACCTACAGTACGGCCACCTTCACGAATCGCAAACTTCAATCCTTTTTCCATTGCGATTGGTTGAATCAACTTAACAGTTAAACCGATGTTATCACCAGGCATAACCATTTCAGTTCCTTCAGGTAAAGTACACTCACCAGTTACGTCTGTAGTTCTGAAGTAGAACTGAGGACGATATTTGTTAAAGAATGGAGTATGACGTCCACCTTCTTCTTTGCTTAGTACGTAAACTTCACCTTTGAAATCTGTGTGAGGAGTAATAGAACCTGGCTTACAGATAACCATACCACGACGGATATCTTTCTTTTCAATACCACGTAATAATAAACCTGCATTGTCACCAGCTTGACCTTCGTCCAATAACTTCTTGAACATCTCAACACCAGTTACAGTAGAAGATAATGGAGATTCCATTAAACCTACGATTTCAACAGCTTCACCTACTTTGATGATACCACGCTCAATACGACCAGTAGCAACAGTACCACGACCAGTAATTGAGAATACATCTTCTACAGACATCAAGAAAGCCATATCGATTGGACGAGGAGGCAATGGAATGTAAGTATCAACCGCTTCCATTAACTCATCAATCTTGCTAACCCAATTAGGATCTTCAGCTAGGGCACCAGTTGCAGAACCTTGTATAATTGGAGTATTATCTCCATCAAATCCATAAGAAGTCAACAACTCACGGATTTCCATTTCAACTAATTCAAGTAATTCAGGATCATCAACAAGGTCAACCTTGTTCATAAATACTACAATACGAGGTACACCTACCTGACGTGCCAATAAGATATGCTCTTTGGTTTGAGGCATTGGACCATCAGTAGCAGCCACAACTAAAATAGCACCGTCCATTTGAGCAGCACCAGTAATCATGTTCTTCACATAGTCAGCGTGACCAGGACAGTCAACGTGCGCATAGTGACGATTTGCAGTCTGATACTCAACGTGAGCAGTATTGATAGTAATACCACGCTCTCTTTCTTCAGGAGCACCATCAATTTCATCATATTTCTTTGCAACGTTACCCATACCTCTTTTAGCCAAGGTAATAGTAATAGCTGCAGTTAAAGTAGTTTTACCATGGTCAACGTGACCAATGGTACCTACGTTTACGTGAGGTTTTTCCCTCTTAAAGGTCTCTTTTGCCATTTGTATCGGTTTTTTAGTTGTGTTTTAAAAATTTATGTTTTTGTCTTTCCCTAAAGACAATATTATTTTTTCCTTACTCACTTATCCCGTTGTTTCCTGACTTATCCAGTTTAACGGGATATCACCAGGGAATTAAATCTGCGTCTTCTCTGAGCACTGAGCCGTTAGTGAGAATCGAACTCACGACCTCTTCCCTACCAAGGAAGTGCTCTACCACTGAGCTACAACGGCAGACTCAAAAAAAATGGAGCGGAAGACGAGGGTCGAACTCGCGACCTATAGCTTGGAAGGCTATCGCTCTACCAATTGAGCTACTTCCGCTTAACCATAAAAAAAGAACTACAATCTTGCGATTGTTTGTGGGCAGAGTAGGGTTCGAACCTACGTACACGTGAGTGAACAGATTTACAGTCTGTCGCCTTTAACCACTCGGCCATCTGCCCGTGTTATACAATTTGCCAAATTCAGCTAGGCTGAATCCTGCTCAAATTTGAGCCGAAGATGGGACTCGAACCCGCGACCTGCTGATTACAAATCAGCTGCTCTACCAACTGAGCTACTTCGGCAAACAAAGAACTTCCCTATTTTTTGGGATGGCAAAGGTAATGGAAATCTTTATTTGGCAAAATTTTGAAATGATTTTTTTCAATGATTTTGAAAGGAATTTATCAACAACTAACAAAAACCGCGAAAATGCAGCGTTTCAGAGGGTTTAAAATAAAAAAGGCTCCCAATGGGAGCCTTTGATTAAGCGGCTAATTTTTCTTTTTTTCGTTTAATTTGATTGATTAATGCATCTAATGCACTTTCAAATGACTCTTCAAAGGACTTTGAAGATGCTTTTGTAAAAAATTCATGCTTGGGAACATGCACTTTAATTTCAGCAACTTTGTCTTTGATGTTGTGAACCACATTATCCAGTTTCAAGAAAACATCCACTTTAAGAATCTTGTCGTGAAACGTAGGCAACTTGGCCAATTTCCTGTTTACGAACTCAACTAGTTTTTCATCTGCATCAAAGTGGACTGTTTGAATGTTAACGTTCATGGTGTTAAACATTTAATCGGTGAAACAATTAATTAAAAAGAACTTCCCGTTTTACTATCGTATGATTTCAAACAGAAACATTAAGTTAACTAATATTGAATTAAAAAACAATAATTAGGGGTTGTTTTTTTGCACCAGATTAACAAACATTAGTTAAACCCTTTGAAACCTATTATTGCCTTTTTCAAATCTACTTAGGCACCTCTTAAGTTATAATCGTATCTTGAAGAGGTAATTTATTGAACATGCAACCAATTTTCATTCAACCAAGACTGGTATTGAAAGAATTGGTGAATCACATAATGGTTTTCCAAACTAGCTTCTCAAATGATCAACCTGCCCCAAACATATTATTACCCCCCTTACCTGAGCAATGCTTAATCTTTTACCCGCTTGATCCAGTTGATGCAAATTATTTGAGAGAGCAAAAAAAAGTTCGGCTATTTACCTGTTGCTTAGTAGGGCCTCAAACCAGCAGTGTTAAGTTGCAATTAGGACATCAGCATTTTGTAGTGAAAATATCATTTCAGCCAGGTGGTTTGTACCGTTTATTGGGAATTCCCATGCATGAATTATTACAAGTAGAGGCATTTAATGCAACTGATTTCTTTGGCAATATAATCCAAGACATTATTGAACAAATTGCTGATTCAGAAAATTTAATCAGTATGGTTGACCAAATAGAAAATGGATTGATCCAGCTCATGAATCGTGTTCAAATAAAATTACCGATAGACCAAGTATTCCATCAGATGGTGGAATCAGGTGGTTTAATGAATATTGACGATGCAGCAGCAGCCGCCTGTTTAAGCCTTCGGCAATTTGAGCGCCAATTCAAACAAAGAATTGGGCTATCACCAAAATTCTATTCTCGATTAGTTAGGTTTTCTAACGCTTGGGTATTAAAAGAAAACCAATCTCAGAAAACTTGGACAGAGATTGCTCACCAGACAGGCTATTACGATCAAATGCATTTGATTAGAGACTTTAAGGAATTTACTTGTGTAAACCCAAAGCAAATAGAACAGGCGTTTTTAGAAATGCCCTTTAATCCAAGAACAAGGGTGCAATTATAAAAATGTCGTTTTTTTACTATTTCTGCGCATTCAAGAGAGATAGTTTTGAAATAAAAATACATGAAAAATATTCTGATGATTGCAGCATTTTTATTGCCCCTTGTGAGTTTTGCTCAAAAATCAACTGCTGATACCAAAGCAGTTAATCAAAAAATAGACGAATTGATTGCTAGTTGGAACAATCATGATTACTCAGATATGGTCAATTATGCAACAGAAGATTGTGACTGGGTTAATGTAAAAGGTATGTGGTGGAAAGGAAGAAAAGAAGTGGAATATGCACACCAAATTTTCCACCAAACCATATTTAAAAATACTGGACTGAAAAAAAATAGCAGCACTATTCGTTTTATTACAAAAGACGTAGCCATTGTTCATTTATCTTGGAAAACAGGGGCATTTATTACGCCAAATGGCAATCAAGTACCTGAGGGAGATGACCTTGCTACACTAATTTTTGTAAAAAAAGCCAGCAAATGGTTATTGACAGCGGCTGAAAATGTAAATGTCGTAGAAGCTTCGCAGAAAAGTAATCCGGTGCTAAACATGCCTAAGTAACAATGCAAGCAGAATAATCAATGATTAAGCTAAGCCTTGGGATGGGCTTTTTTGTAAACTGCTTTAAGCTGCTCTATAGTATTGTGGGTATAAACCTGAGTGGCAGCCAAACTACTATGCCCCAAAAGCGCTTTTACCGCATTTATATCAGCCCCATTATTCATTAGATGGGTAGCAAAACTGTGACGCAAAATATGTGGACTTTTTTTCTCAATAGTAGTAACTTCCTTTAATCTGGCATTTACAAATGCATATACACTTCGTGGATTAAGCCGCTTTCCTTTTTCATTGACAAATAATTCATCCGCCCCAGAAAGTTCGGGACGATCATTTTTATATGCAACCAATTGCTCCATTAATGAAGCTGCGATAGGTAGAAAGCGTTCTTTATTCCCCTTACCGAGCACTTTCAATTGACCATTGGCAGGATCAATTTGCGACTGTTTCAAATGAATTAACTCACTCAAACGCATACCAGTACTGTAAAATAGTAATAATACCAATCGTTCCGTCCTACCCTTCCAATCATCCGAAAAAGGCAAATAAGCAAATAGCTGCTCCATGTCTTTTTTTTCTACATACACTGGCAATCGCTTGCTGGTTCTAGGAGAAACAATAGAACCCATAGGACTTTGTTTGATTGCACCTATTTTCAAGCAGAATTTAAAAAAAGACTTTAAAGAGGAAATCTTTCTATTGATAGATCTTGAACTAATCTTTTCTTCTTTCATTTCAGCCAACCAAGAGCGGATAAAAGTGGCTGTAATCGCACTTAAAGCAGGACCCTCAAATTGACTAATTAAAAATTGAAAAAACTGCTCTAAATCGTTTTGATACGCAGTTATTGTATGCGCAGAATACCTTCGCTCAAACCTCAAATGGTTTAAAAATTCTTGTAATTGAGGATATTGATGTATGGGCATAAAAAAAGTAGTCAAGACTCTAACGAATCTAAACTACTTAATCGTATGATGAATGGGAAAAAATTATCCCTCAATCTTTCCGCTAGCGATCTGCTGCTTGTAGATAGCTTTCAACACTTGACCACGACGTACAACAGACGGTTTGGTAAATGCTTGACGCTCTCTCAACTGTAACAAAGTCTTACTTTTCTCGAATTTCTTCTTGTACTTTTTAAGTGCCTTGTCGATGTTTTCGCAGTCTTTAGAATCGATAATTAACATAGCTTATATACCTCCTCAGGTTATTTTTAGGCGGCGAAGATAAGCAGGTAGAATTAATTAGCAAAATAATTTCCTGTTTTTGATATTCTTTTATGGTTTAGGGTTAACGGCATGCCCTACTTTTTTTAATACAATATTAGTGGGCAAGTAATATTCATTAAAAAGGTCGTTTTTAATGAAAAAAGATCTTTCACCTGCAAATCCATCAAATAAAAGAAGAGCGGATGTTGAATCAATCAATTTTAGCTTACAATGAATACTTCTTGTGCTTTCCTGTTGTAGATTGAAAGAAATGCTGACCAACTGAGCAGTTTTATCCCATATTGATGAAACCACAATATTTGAAAAATTAGAATTCTTTACATTATCCTTATCATACTTGAGCAATTTACTGCCGAGCCTAATAGAATTGTACCGATAATAATACCAATATCCCAACAAAGCGCATAAATCGGGTGCTTCAAAGTGTTTCACATAATCAACAAAAGTATTCTCAATAAAATAAACATTCAACGAGTCTTTTCCATTGGTCCATTGCCACTCCCCTTTCATGATGTTCTTAACTGAATCAGGTAAAATCGCTTTTGAGCTATCAGATAGAATCAACTGCTGTAAGCTTTGGGCGGATAATGAAAAGCTGCCAAAAATCAGAACGCATGTTAAACAAAGAATACTTTTTTTCATTCAATCAATCTTTGGTATTTATTCGTCACAACAATTTAACTTAGACAACTGTTGCATCAAGAACTTGAAGTTGAATATCGTAAATAAAAATTTAATATTAAATGTTCACAGGAATCATAGAAACCATTGGCACAGTTGAATCGGTTGTTATTACAGGCAGTAATTATACTTTTCAAATCACCTCGAGTATCACCAATGAATTAAAAGTAGACCAAAGCGTTTCTCATGATGGGGTTTGCCTCACTGTTGAAGCCATCAATAACAGTACTTATCAAGTAACGGCGATTGCAGAAACGATTCAAAAAACCAACTTACAGCTTTGGAAGCCTGGCACTAAAGTGAATATAGAAAGGTGTATGGTAATGAATGGACGGCTCGACGGGCATATTGTACAAGGTCATGTAGATTGTACTGCTACCTGTCTAGAAAAGAAAGATTTAGCTGGCAGTTGGGAATATCGTTTTGTTTTCCCAGAACAATTTGCTCCATTAGTTATAGAGAAAGGATCAATTAGCGTAAACGGCACTAGCCTTACTTGCTTTAATATCACCAATAACAGTTTTACCGTAGCAATTATTCCTTATACCTACCATCATACCAGTATTCAGCAGGTACAAGTTAATTCGGTAGTAAATATTGAGTTCGATTTATTGGGAAAATACGTACAGCGAAGTATTGAATTACGGAAGAACTAACCTTATTGCTTAATATCTTTCCCTTTCAAAGCTCCACTCACTGCTTGATCCATGGCTCTTTCTGCAAAGGGCCTGCTGATTTCGTTGAGTTCTTCAATTTTGGTTTGAATTAGATTTTTATCGTTCATGGTTAAAGCCATCTGCAAATTTTGCATGGCACCAGCCGTCGCAATTAGTTCTTCTTTGGTTAATAAGCCAGCATTCTTTGCAATGAATTTTTCTGTAACAGATAAAATTTGCTCCGCTTCTGTTCTGGCTTCTACCAAGGCCCTGGTAATCATATCGTCTTTTGCATGCGTGATACTATCCATCAACATTTGCTCTACTTCAGCATCGGTTAAACCATACTGAGGCCTCACTTCAATGGTTTGTTCTACTCCACTCCTTAACTCCTTTGCCCTAACAGATAAAATACCGTCTGCATTAATCAAAAAACTCACTTCAACTTTCGGCATCCCTGCAGGCATACCGGGTATCCCCTTAAAATTGAACTCTGCTAATTTTCGATTGTGCTGAACCAAATCTCGCTCTCCTTGAAAAACGGAAATACGCATAGAACCCTGACCATCTATTTGCGTGGTGTATTGTCTAGCAGCTCGATTGGGAATTTTAGCGTTTCTTGGAATTAACACGTCCATTAATCCACCCATGGTTTCAATACCCAAACTGAGTGGGGTAATATCTAATAATAAAAAGTCTTTGTTATTTCCTGCCAAAATATCTGCTTGAACAGCGGCACCTATAGCGACTACTTCATCTGGATTAACTGAATCATTCACAGGCCTATTAAAATAAGCGCTCACTTTTTCTTTAACCAAAGGAACACGGGTGCTGCCTCCAACCATAATTACTGAATCTATCTCAGCAACCTGCAAACCCGCATCCGCTAAGGCTTTGCTACAGCATTCAATTGTTTTGATCACTAATGGAAGCAAGCATTGATTTAATTCAGTTTTGCTGATTGAAACCTGATATCCACTCCATTCGGCTTTAAAATCATCTTGTACACTTAATGTTTTCTTTGCCTCTTCTGCCAATAAACGCAGCGATTGCAATACTGCTTTATCGTTTTGAACAGCGTTAAAAGGAACTCCGATTTGATTCAACCAAAACTCCATAATGGCTCTATCAAAATCGTCTCCACCCAAGTAAGTATCTCCATTGGTACTCAATACTTCAAAAATTCCATTGGTGATTTTTAAAATAGAAACATCAAAAGTTCCGCCACCCAAATCGTACACTGCAATAGTTTTCTCTTCTTCTTTATTTAATCCTAAACCATAAGCCAAACTTGCAGCTGTAGGCTCATTTACAATTCTTAATACATCTAATCCTGCCAACTTACCAGCATCTCTAGTGGCTTGGCGCTGCGCATCATTAAAATAGGCTGGAACGGTAATTACCGCTTTAGTAACCGGTGTTTTCAAAATATGTTCGGCTCGCGATTTTAGTTCTTTTAAAATGAAAGAACTAAGTTCGATAGGCGAGTAAAAACGATCCCCAATTTGCACTTTCACCAAACTATCGGCGTCATCATCTATTACTTTATAAGTAAAAAAACCAGCATTTTCTTTTACGTCTTTGTAGCTTTTTCCCATCAAACGCTTGGCACTAAAAATGGTATTGGATGGATCAGACTCTAAATACAATTTGGCTTGTTCACCTACTTCGGCATTTCCAAATGCATCAAAATGCACTACGCTGGGCACTAAACTGCTACTATTGAATTCTTTTAAAGCTACTGGCTGCTTATTTTCTGGGTGGATTATAGCCACTAAGCTATTGGTAGTACCTAAATCAATCCCTACAATCACTTCTGCCTGTTGCAAGCTCCCTGTTGCTATATTAATGCCAATCTTAGCCATAGTATTACTTTCAAATTAAAACGCAAAAGTACTACAATTGACTAGCGGAGTTGTTGCGATTTACGAAATCAATTAATGGACAGGATCTTGAACCACCGTGGTGGAACTGGCAAAATCGTGCAAAGGACCGCCCAAGAATGGACCAAAAAAAAGGTCTACAATAGAAAGTCTTAACATACTTCTCAATAAAATCATGTACCAAGAAGCTTTATGACCATTTTTAGCTACCACCCTTGAATGGGTAAACCATTTGCCCGGTGTTTTAGCAAAAAGCATTTCAAAAAAACTATAATAAACAAACATGGTAGGAAAAAAGAACCAACCAAAATGCAGCGGGGTATACCTCCAATAAACCACATAAAAATTGTACCACCTAAAAACCAACATTGCCAAAATGGTTAATAAAATGGTGTCTATAAAAAAATTAAGTGCCCGAGTGCCGTCGCCTACTTTAAGCATGAATACAATTTTACGAAGCAAATTTAAGGCATTGATTCCATGCGGGTATCTTTTGTACATTTGCCACTCAAATTTGCAAGCAATGAATTTAGTTGAAGAATTACGCTGGAGAGGAATGCTTCAGGATATTATGCCAGGAACCGAAGAATTGTTAAACAAAGAAATGGTGTCGGGCTATATAGGATTTGACCCTACGTCGGATAGCTTACATATAGGAAGTTTGGTGCCCATTTTATTATTG
>QLAH01000187.1_pt1 | contig 48793 bp, 34 predicted proteins | sample 4693081 | NCBI WGS metagenome assembly QLAH01 (sample SAMN09425401, study PRJNA476045) | Lake water metagenome, whole genome shotgun sequencing project. | reverse complement strand
TCTCAAACTTATTCTTTTGTCTAGGTTCTCTCACCCTGAGGCGGCTCGCTCACTCGCCGTTTCCGGCTCGCTTCGCTTCCCCCCTCAGCGCTTTATTAAGTTAACAACTTTTTCTCGGACTGTCAACTACTTCAGAAAGAAATTTTTTCGGGGTGGGGACGAAATCGCTGCAATCCTCTTCCCACAAGACTTTGATGCCCCGAGACCCTTCCTAGGCTTGCCTCTGGCAGCTATTTCCTCAAGTCACGTTAGGCTTGGTCTCGTCGCTTTTGAGGGCAACTGAGTATGGCTGTGGGGACTTTGGCGGGATGGTTGCAGATTGATGGATTGTTGCGGGAGTGGTTGTTGGAGGATTTGGGGCGAGGCGATCGAGCAACTCTGGCGGTGACAAGGGGGGTGGAGGCGCAATTTTGGGGTGAGGCGGTTTGGGTTGCGAAGGCGGCGGGGGTTGTGGCGGGGCTACCGATCGCAGGACGGGTCTTTCGTCTATTAGATGATCGTGTGGTGTGGTCTGCTGCGGTTGAGGAGGGGGATATCTGTCAGGCGGGTCAGGTGATTGCGAGCATGTCTGGCCCGCTGGAGGCGATGCTGAGTGGCGAGCGGGTGGCCCTGAATTTGGTGATGCGGCTCAGTGGGATTGCGACGCTGACGCGACAATATGTCGATCGACTGGATGGCCTGGGTACGCGTTTGGCTGATACGCGGAAAACGATTCCAGGACTGAGAATTTTGGAGAAATACGCAGCACAGGTGGGCGGCGCGGTGAATCACCGAATGGGGTTAGATGATTCGGTGATGTTGAAGGATAATCACTTGGCGGTGGCGGGCGGTGTGGCGGTGGCGGTGGCGCGGGCCCGATCGCTCTCGCCCTATCCACTGACGATCGAGGTGGAAACGGAATCGCTGGCTCAAGTTCAGGACGCGATCGCTGCAGGGGTTGAGATTGTGATGCTCGACAATATGCCGCTGGAGCTGATGCGGGAGGCTGTGAGGCTGATTCGATCGCAAGCGCCCCAGATTAAGATTGAAGCCTCGGGCAATGTGACCCTAGAAACGGTGCGTGCCGTAGCCGAGACCGGGGTGGACTATGTTTCAACTAGTGCGCCGATGACCCAATCCCGCTGGCTGGATATCAGTATGCGCATCGAGTCAACGTCATCCGCACCTCTGTAGGCAATCTCGATAACAAGTAGGGGTCGCATGATGAATACGACCCCTGGCTAGCAAGCCAATACACCGACCCTAGAAAAAGCTCCGATTTTTTTGCTGAGGCGACTTTGAGAACGGCACATTTCGTGATTCATGAAAGTCGGTTTGCACTTTGGCGGTGAGGCGGCGGGAGACTTGCCGCACAATTTGGCCTAGCAGACGATCGCCCGTAGATTGAATTAACCCTTGGGGCAAAACTCGAATAAACCGTGGAAACCAAACATCAACGTCTAAATCCAACGTCCAGGTTACGTGGGTGCTGCAAGATAGTCCTTCGACATCGGCTGGGTCGGCGACGGAGACTAGTTGCATAGAGGCCTGAAAATCGACGGCATAGCCCGGCGGGGTGTAGTCTGGCACGGATACAGTCCGAATACGATAGACTCCCTGTTCGGCCGGTAATAGCTCTAGACCAATTTTGGGTTCGACGTAGTAGTCAAATGCACCGAATCGACCGATCGTGATGGCATAGCTGTTTTGATCGATCGGGTCTGCCTGCATCGGATGAGCGCACCGGCGAAACCAGTCTTGGTGCACATCCAAGTAACTGGCAAATAGTTCAGGCGTTGCAGCCACTTCCATATAATCCTCAAAACGGTTCGAGAACCGCATGGGAGTCGCATCGGATTCGTTGGCTACAACGGTGCTGTCCTCATCAACGGGCGGCTGAGGATCTGATGACACAGTGGAGTCGAGTGATTGCCCCGAGCGTTGATCGGGTTCCGGCGGCCAGTCATTAGTAGAGTGCATGGACATGCAAAATCTCGAAAAGTGCTGCTTGCCGCTGGCGATCAGTGTGACGTTGTCGGCGTTTGAGCACAAGCGTCACTGCAACAACAGCAGTGGGAGCATGGGTCTTGGTAGGTATTGACGCATAGGTATGGTCAGTAAACCTGTAGCCATCCTATCGAAAAGTTGAGACTTCCTCTGATTCCGCTGCGGTGGGACAGACTGGATTTTCTCGACGGACTGGATTTTCTCGTTGGATCGCTTTTTTGGATCGCCTGCGTCGATCGCCCCTAGGGAACCAGCCGACTCCAGGTCGCCGGCCCGACCAAGCCATCGGCCGCCAGACCTTGGGATTGCTGATAAGCCAGCACAGCTTTGACGGTCGCATCGCTGTAGAGACCGTCACTGGGTAAATTCAGCCGAAATTGCAAATAGCGCACAGCGGGGCCATAGCCGTGGTTCGGCCGTAAAACCACCCGATCGACCGTAATGGAGGTGATGGCTTCCCACATGGCCCGATCGCTGGCTTCGGTTGCGGCCGGTGAAATCGCAAAAATGGTTTTGAGGCGTTGTTTAGCCTGGTTGGTTTGCGGGCCAACTCTCCCGTCCTCGGTTAAAGGCTGGCCGGTGGGCGTGGCGGCCACCTTCAGGCGATTCAGCGCCTGTTGAAGCTTCAGCACTTCGGGATCGCTAGCCGTGGATGGCGTGGGACTGGAAACGGTTTGTCCGCCTGTGAGGCCAGCCACGATCGCACTGGCCATTTTTTCGGCATCAAACCGCTTCATATCATCAGCAGAATCAATAAAGCAGCATTCAATCAGGATGCTGGGCATATCCGTATGGACAAGCACATAGAAGTTTCCTTCCTTAATTCCGCGGTTCACATAGCCCAATTTGAGAATGGCGTTCAACACGGGCTGGGCTAATTTTTTGCCGGAGTTGCTGGAGTACCAAACTTCGGAACCACTGGTGCGGCCGTTGTAGCTGTTGAAGTGAATCGAAACGTAGATATCAACGTTGTTGGCATTGGCCACAGAACAGCGCTTAGACAGGGAGTCGATCACGCTGGATGCGGATTTGGGGGTGCAGTTCACCACTTGATGCCCCAAGGCCTGCAATTTGCTGATCACACGGGTTCCCACGGCGATCGTTAAGTCGTCTTCTGTTTTGATGCCCACTGCGCCGGTGTCGGGGGGTGCATTGTGACCCATGTCGATGCCATATTTCATAAGGCTTTATTCCAATCCAGTTTCTTTAGGTCTTTCAGGCTGGTATTCAGTCTAGCCTTTGGTTCTGGGAGCGGCGACCGGGCGATCGCCCCCTGATGCCCATTGAGTGTGGGAAAGCAACGAGTAGGGATCCTTAGATCTCGATAGATCTCGATCGGGGCTAGTTTTTTGACTAGTTTTCAGAGATAGGTGGATGATGATCCAAGGCTTGCTTCAGATAGCGGCCCGTGTGGGAAATGGGGTTGACGGCCACTTGCTCGGGTGTGCCGGTGGCGATGATTTGGCCACCGCGATCGCCCCCTTCGGGCCCCAGGTCGATCACCCAATCGGCGCACCGGATGAAGTCAAGGTTGTGCTCGATCGCCAGCACCGTGTTGCCCTTGTCCACTAGGCGTTGCACCACGTCGAGCAATTTGTGGACATCGTAGAACGAGAGACCGGTGGTCGGTTCATCGATTAGATACAGGGTTTTGCCAGTGGCGCGGCGGGCTAGCTCCGTGGCCAGTTTCACCCGCTGGGCTTCGCCGCCGGAGAGGGTGGGGGCAGGTTGACCGAGTTTGATGTAGCCCAAGCCCACGTCGGAGAGGGTTTGTAGGCGGCTGACGGCTTTTGGCACGTTTTGAAACACCTCAAGGGCTTCGTCGATCGTCATTTCCAGCACGTCGGCGATCGAGTAGCCCTTGTATTTCACCTGGAGCGTTTCGCGGTTGTAGCGCTTGCCCTTGCACACTTCGCACTGCACATAGACATCGGGCAGGAAATTCATTTCGATCGTGTTTACACCTTGACCAGCACAGGCTTCACAGCGGCCACCCTTGACGTTGAAGGAAAATTGACCGGCTTTGTAGCCCCGGGCTTTGGCTTCGATCGTTTGGGTGAAGATGTCGCGGATGATGTCAAACGCGCCGGTATAGGTGGCGGGGTTCGATCGGGGCGTGCGGCCGATCGGGGACTGGTCGATCGCGATCGCCTTGTCGATGTGGTGCAGCCCGCGAATCTCGGCAATTTCCGAGGGGAACGGCACCTTGTGGCCCAGGTGGTGGTAGAGCGCGGGCAACAGCAACTCATTCACCAGGGTCGATTTGCCGGAGCCAGAAACCCCCGTCACGCAAACGAATTTGCCTAGGGGAATTTCAACACTGATGTGCTGCAAGTTGTTGCGATGGGCATCGATGATCTTGAGGCTCAGGCCGTTGCCGGGGCGGCGCTCGGCGGGGGTGCAGATTTGTAAGCGCCCAGAAAGATAGGCCCCCGTGAGGGATTCTTCAGCGGCTAGCAGATTCGGCAAGTCACCTTGGGCGACGATCCGGCCGCCGTGGATTCCCGCGCCGGGGCCGATGTCTACCAAATAATCAGCGGCGCGAATCGTGTCTTCGTCGTGCTCCACCACAATCAGCGTGTTGCCCAAATCGCGCAGCCGCACCAGGGTGGCGAGCAGGCGATCGTTATCCCGCTGGTGCAGGCCGATGCTGGGTTCGTCGAGCACATACAACACACCGGTCAGACCCGCGCCGATTTGGGTGGCCAGGCGGATCCGCTGGGCCTCACCGCCGGAGAGGGTAGCGGCGGAGCGATCGAGCGTTAGGTAGTCCAAGCCCACATCGATCAGGAATTTCAGGCGTGATTCGATTTCCTTCAGCGCCAAGGCCCCGATCGCCTGCTGCCGTTCCGATAGGAGCGATCGCCCGTCCACACTGCCCGTCAGTTGCTGCACCAACACCAGCGATTCCCGCACCGAAACACTGGTTAAATCAACAATTCGATGGGGCCCCAAGCGCACGGCCAAGGCTTCTGGTTTCAGCCGTTGGCCGTGGCAAACTTCGCAGGCTTGATCAACTAAATACTGTTCGAGTTTCTGTTTGTATTGTTCAGAAGTCGATTCACGATATTGCCGATCGAGAATGGGCAAAATTCCCTCATATTTTCGGTGATAGCCCTGGCGATCGCGAAAGCGAGAATCCGTTTCAATCCAAATCGGTTGATCCGTACCATGGAGCAGAATGTGTCGCTGCTCATCCGAAAGCTGATTCCAAGGCGTTTGAATCTCAAACCCAAAGGCTTGACCCACGCTATGGAGCAACGATAAATAATAGGTGCTGTCCTTATCGGACCAAGGGGCAACAGCCGCATACACCGGCAATTTCGGATCGGGAATCACCAGCTCCGGCGAAAAGGCCCGTAGGAAACCCAAGCCGTGGCAGGCGGGACAGGCTCCATAGGGTGAATTAAAGGAAAATAAACGCGGCGATAATTCTTCCATCACCGCGCCATGTTCTGGACAGGCAAAATTCTCCGAAAAAACGAGGGGTTGTGGTGCTAATTTCTGATTTAAATTAGGATCATTTTCCGTTGTTGTCGAGTCCACCAAAACATCCACAACCGCCACACCGCCCGCGTGTTTCAGGCAGGTTTGCAACGAGTCCACAAGCCGTTCTTGAATGCCGTCCTTTTTAATCAGCCGATCGACCACAATTTCAATGTCGTGAAATTTGTTTTTATCCAGGTCGATCGCATCGCTCAACTCACGCACTTCCCCATCGATTCGCACCCGCGCAAAGCCTTCGGATACGAGGCTCGACAGTAATTTTTTGTGGGTTCCCTTTTTGCCCCGCACCACGGGCGCGAGGATTTGAAACCGCGTCCGATCGGGCAGCTCCATCACCTGATCGCACATTTGGTCGATCGCTTGGGGCGCAATCCCTCGATCGCAAACGGGGCAGTGCGGTTCGCCGGCCCGCCCGTAGAGCAACCGCAAATAGTCGTAAATTTCCGTCACCGTCCCCACGGTCGATCGGGGGTTGTGGCTGGTGGATTTTTGGTCGATCGAAATCGCTGGACTCAAGCCCTCGATCGCATCCACATCGGGCTTGTCTACCTGTCCCAAAAACTGCCGCGCGTAGGCACTCAGGGACTCCACGTAGCGCCGCTGTCCCTCCGCAAAAATCGTGTCAAAGGCCAGGGACGACTTGCCCGACCCCGACACCCCCGTAAACACAATCAACCGATTGCGGGGCAGTTCCAAATCGAGATTTTTCAGGTTGTGTTGCCGCGCGCCGCGCACTCGGATCATCTCGCGCGGTTCCTGCGACGGATTAGCCCGGTCAGGCTGGCGATCGGGATTCGGACGAGCGGGAGTGGACTTAGCCATGGGGGCGACAACAGCGACAAACGCCAGCAAACAAGCAACGGCGCTCTTTATCCTAGCGTTCGATCGCAACGGCCGGCGGCACGATGATCCAGGGGAGCGATAGAAGCAACGGAGCAGCCCCATCCGGGTGATGAGCAGGAGCCGCAGGCCGAGTTGGCGAAAAAACCAAATCCATCAAAACCGAATTCATCAAAATAGACTCAAGACCCAAGCTCTTTATCCTTAAGAATCTTGAGTTGGCGATCGCTCTGGCGTGGGGTGGATGGGGCGATCGGCTTTGGGGAGATTTTGTTAGCGGACTAGCAGCGGACTAGCAGCGGACTAGCAAGCACGTATAACAGCAGTTTGAGCAATCCAGACCGTTAAGCCAGAGATTCTGGAAACCTCCCACTTTTGCATAGCAGGGAGCAGATATTCCAGCGTGCCTCAAAGGTAACAAAGATAAATAATTATGAATTGATCAGGGCATAACCCCTCAACTGAAGCGAGCTAAGCTGTAGGATTTTGACCAATATCACAAGTTCTCATCAGTTATCTTGGCGGCGAAATTAAACCGTTGTTAGCCTGCTAAAGCTTGGTGGGCGCAAATCAGTTAAACATTACTTGAGTCGAGGAGTGCTTCTCAATGCAATCAAAGATCTTGACCGATTTTGGAAAAATCATGGCAGGACTTCGCGTTCAAGTCATGACTTTTCTGTCTCCTATGTCAACTAAATTTTTGGGAATTGCGATCGTTAGCCTTGTGATCACCTTGCTGTCGGGCAGCTTGGCATCAGGAGTAGAAGTAACCAGCAATTCTCGGTCTGCAACCACTCAACTCGGTTTAGGAAGCGTTGCAGAAGTAGGTCTTAATCCCCACTTGGGACAACATATCCCAGTCAGCCCAAGCCAGACTAGAACAAACGCCAGTTTAGTGGACGTACTTGAGTCTAATCCCAGTCTAAAAACATTTACCAGCGCTTTAAAAACCGCAGGACTAATAGAAACTTTGCGGCAACCTGGGCCATTCACCATTTTTGCTCCCACCGATCAAGCGTTCGCTCAACTTCCCCCAGATGCGCTAAAAGAATTTTTAGCACCAGAAAATAGAGAGGTTCTGGTTCAAGTGTTGAAACATCATATTGTTTCTAGAAAAATTCTTGCCTCGGGTTTGCAGACTGTCAATTTGACAACTTTACAGGGTGAATCGTTGTTCGTTCAAAGTGATGAAGGTAGTGTACGACTGAATGACAGTTCTAGAATTCTTCAGGCAGATATTCAAGGAAGTAATGGTGTAATTCATGTAGTGGATAACATTCTTCTTCCTGAGAGTCTGTAATCCGGTTAAAGCCAAAGTTGGCAGTGCCGTAATTCAGCAATGATTCACGAGTGAAAGCCTGCCCAACTCAGCGATCTTTCTACTAACGATCATCACCTCACAGGCACTACCTTTAAAGTGGTAGTGCCTTTAATATAATGTTGCTAGTCTAGAAGCTGTTCTTTGCTGCTCAAATCCATGCCTGATTGCTCCCAGTGCCAATCAAGCCATCGATGAAGAACACCGCCGCGAACTATCGCTGTACAAAAACTATTCCCAAGATCGCGACTTCCAGACCGCCTTGGAGTCCAGCATCATTCGCATTCTTGAAACAGCCATCCATCAGCCCGATCGCGACTTACTGGCGGGTTGATCGTGTTCTGCCCCCTAGGCTTCCGCGAGGGTCGGCGGCAAAGCTCCCAGCCCGATCGGGGGGCCATCCACACCGGGAGCAAGCGATCGCACCTGCTGCATCAGGCTGGCCATTTCGAGGGCGCTCATGGCGTAATCCCAGCCCAAATTGCTCTTAATGCCCGCCCGTTCTAGGGCCTGTTGCATCGTGTCGGTCGTGACGATGCCGAACATCACCGGCACGCCCGTTTGGAAGCTGGCGGCGGCGATGCCCTTGGACACTTCCGCGCAAACGTAGTCAAAATGGGGCGTTTGGCCGCGAATCACCGCGCCGAGGCAAATCACTGCGTCGTAGCGCTGGCTCAGGGCCAGTTGCCGCGCCACCGTCGCAATTTCAAAACAACCGGGAACCCAAACGTAATCGACTTGGCGGCCCTGCGGGTCAATGTCCACACCGTGCCGCTTGAGGCAATCTTGGCAACCGGCCAGTAGTTTGCTGGTGATCAGGTCGTTGAAGCGCCCAATAACGATCGCAAACCGCTGCGACCCAGCCCGATCGAAACTTCCTTCAAAAACAGCCATGTTGCACTCGAAAGCCCCAAAATCGGGCCCGCAAAAATACTAGAAAATAAATGAGGGGCAAGCGATCGCCCCCATCAGCCTTGCTCCAAAGCGTGCGAACGAACCGTTAGTTTGGATCACATCGGCCGTTCAATCCGGCAGTAGCAGCGGTTGCGATCGCGCCTAAGCCACAAAGAAATTCAGCACGGCTACAGCAATCACCAAGGCAAACCACACGCCCGAACCCAGCCACAGCAAGGGCCGCGAACGATCCCAGCTTTGGGGCAATGCGTAGGCCACCGGCACGCCAACGATCAAAATCAGCGACAGCGCAACCAAAGCAAAAAGAACGAGTTGAAAGGCGATCGTCATAAGAGTTTTCCGTTTTTCCAACACAGCGCGCTCGGGTCATGCCGTCGAGCGAGCGCCCGAACGCAGTTATTCTATCAAAAGCCTATCTCTCCAAAGCTAACTCGGGTCAAAGATATTGCCGGGACGTTGCCGGTGTGCCCGATCGCATGGGGCCGCCTTGGGTCGGGGTCGTTCAAGGACTCGATCGCCCCGCGCCCCGTACCAGCACTCGTCGCCATTGCCCCACGCCCCTTACCCGCGCCGACTAGGACTTCTTCAGATCGCCCATGGATTTAGTGCTGTGCCACATGACGGTGGATTTTGATGCGCTGGGGGCGGCGGTGGGCTGGGCCCGGCTGCATCCGGGGGCGAAGATTGTGCTGGCGGGCGGGGCACATCCGGGAGTTCAGGCGTTTTTGGCGCTGCATCGCGATGAATATCCCTTAATTGAGCGGCGATCGGTGAATCCCAAGCGGATTCGATCGCTCGTGGTGGTGGATACGCAACAGCGCGATCGGTTGGGAAAACTGGCGGAATGGCTCGATTTACCGCAGTTGGAGTCAATTACGCTCTACGACCACCATTTGGGAGTCACCAGCGACATTCCCGCCACGGCCCAGCAGATCGAAGCGGTGGGCGCGACAACCACATTAATGGTGGAACACCTGCAACGGGCGATCGACTCGCAGCATCCGCTGACCCCGGCGGAGGCGACGGTGATGGCCCTGGGGATCCATGTGGATTCCGGATCCCTGACCTATGAAACGGCGACGGCGCGTGATGCGGCGGCCCTGGCGTGGCTGATGGGTCAAGGGGCCAGCGTCACGGCGATCGCTGCGTATCTCGATCCGAGTTTGTCGCCGATGCTGCAACGGCTGCTGGCGGAGGCGATCGACCAGGTGCACGATCGCCCCGACCAGACGCAGATCGTAGACGGCGTGCGCCTCACCTGGGTTTTGCTGGAAGCGGAGCATTATGTGCCCGGCCTTTCGACGGTGGCGGCGCGGCTGGTGGACACGATCGGGGCCGATGGGCTTTTGCTAGGAACCCTCTACGGGGTGAAGGACACGGGCGCGGGTTTGCGGCTGTCGCTGGTAGGGCGATCGCGCCTGGAGGGGCCGGACTGGGGGCAACTGCTGGAACCCTGGGGCGGCGGCCATGCCCAGGCGGCGGCGGGGACGGTGCATTGGGCCGATGGGATCGATCGGGTAGCGGGACGATCGCGCGCGGCGGAGTTGCTGCGATCGCTCACGGCCGCCTTTGCCAACCAACTGCCCCACCCGCCGATCGCCCGCGATTTGATGTCCTCGCCCGTGCGGACGATTCGCCCGGACACCACGATCGATGAAGCCCAACGGATTCTGTTGCGCTACGGCCATTCGGGGCTGTCGGTGGTCGATCGGGCCGGTCAATTGGTGGGCATCGTCTCACGCCGCGACCTGGACATCGCCATGCACCACGGCTTTCACCACGCGCCGGTCAAGGGCTACATGAGCACCCGCCTGCGGACGATCGCCCCCGAAACGACCCTGGCGGAGATCGAAAACCTGATGGTGACCTATGACATCGGGCGGCTGCCGGTGCTGGATCAAAACCAGTTGGTGGGCATTGTGACGCGCACGGATGTGTTGCGCCGCTTCCATCGCGATCGCACACGCAGCACCCCGATCGAGCCACCCAGCCCCGATCGCTTTGCGGGAAATTTTTGCCCCCTGTTGTCGCGTCTGACTCCGCCCCTGCGGCAACTGCTCGATCGGGCGGCCAACCTAGCCCGATCGCAGGGCTGGCAACTGTATCTCGTCGGCGGCGGCGTGCGCGATTTGCTTCTGAGTGATGTGTCCACGCCCCTGAGCCTGTCCGATATCGATCTGGTCGTTGATGGCTGCCATTTAGCTGACAGTTCGGCCACGGCGATCGATCAAACAGCCAACCAACCAACAAATGAAACAATAAATAAAACGACAAATAAAACGACAAATAAAACAGAAAACGCCACGGGAAATGCCACCGGAGCCGCCGTCAAAATTGCCCGCGCCCTGGAAGCTGACTACCCCGGCGTGCGTCTGCAAATCCACGGCCAGTTCCAAACGGCGGCCCTGCTGTGGCACAAGGATCCCCTGTTCGATTCCCTGTGGGTGGACATTGCCACGGCCCGCACGGAGTTTTATCCCTACCCGGCGGCGAATCCGGAGGTGGAAGCCAGTTCAATTCAGCAGGATCTCTATCGGCGCGACTTTACGGTGAATGCGCTGGCAGTGCGGCTGACGGAACCAAATGCGGGCGAGGTGCTGGACTTTTTTGGCGGCTTGGCGGATTTGCCCGATCGCCAGGTGCGTGTGCTCCACAGCAACAGTTTTATTGAAGACCCGACGCGGATTTATCGGGCGGTGCGGTTTGCGGTGCGGTTGGGCTTTGCGATCGAACCCCAAACGGAGCGCTACATTCGCTACGCCATGGCCCAACTGCCCCCGATTTCGGGCGATCGCCGCCGGCCAGCGTTGGAAACCCGTCTGAAATCGGAGCTGAAATATATTCTGCAAACGGATTTTTGGCGGCCGGCCTTGGCCTTGCTCGATCGGCTCGATGCCCTGCGCTGCATTCACCCGACGTTGCAACTCACCCGATCGCTCCGGCAACAGTTGCGGTTGATGGCCTGGGCCTGGCCCCACTGGCTAGCCCATGAGCGCGATCGCTCCCGATCCACCAGTTTGCATCGCTGGGAAGTGTTGCTCGAAACCCTGCTGGCCAGCCTGGAACCGGGCGATCGGGCGATCGTGGCCCAACGGTTGCAGCTAACGGAAGCCAGCATTCAGCGCTTGGGCCAGTTGGGCGCGGCCGAAGCGGCCTTGCCGACGGCCCTGGCCGGCCACCCCCGGGCCAGCGCGATCGCCCAAACCCTGGACGGCTGGAATCGGGTGCTATTGCTGCTGGTGGCGGTGCGGAGCGATCGGGCCCAACGGCGCGTCCTGTGGCACTACCTGACCCGCCTCAGCCAAATCGAAGCCCCCCTCAACGGCCGAGACCTCCAACAGTTGGGCTATCCCCCCGGCAAGCAATTTCGCGAGATCCTGAGCCACCTGCGCCGCGTCACCCTCGATCAGCAAGTAACCGATCGCCCCACCGCGATCGCCTGGGTAAAAACTCACTATCCCCCTGAAAGTCCCACGGACTAAACCGATCGAGCGCCTGGGTCCCGGGAGCGATCGTTGTGAATCTTTACGAACGAAAAACTCTTGACTTATTCTTAACAGTTGAAGCAGCGGTCACGTTGCTGGAGCAATTGGCTCGATCGGGATCGTTTTAGCCCCCAGCCTCACCCACCGGGCTGTCGTGGCTTAGCCCTCTCCTCATCACCGTTTCGTTCGGTGCATCACGACGAACCAAGGTGGAGTCTAGCGCCTCAGCAGCCACCGATTGCCGCCCGCTTTCGCCCTCTCATGTCACGAGGTTTGCCTTGAATCCTTCCCCACCCCAACCCCAACGAAGTCGCTGGATCGCTCCCCTATTTTTGGTCACAGCCACCTGCGCTTCCATCCTCGGGGCCGGAACCGTTGCCGTGGTGCGATCGGGCGAAATGACCATTTTGGGGATGCGGTTTGAGTCGCCACCGATGCTCGGATGGCTGGGAGGGGAGCAATCGTTTCCACCGCGCGAGGGCTGGCCCGTCTCGAAGACGGCGGAACAGGAGCTAGACGCAAGCGACCCCAGCATCCCTGACCTCGTTTTGCAGCAAATTCGCAAAAATCCCCATCGGGATGGGGGGGCGGCGGCCGTGATCCGCAATCAGCCCAACGTCACCATTGAGCGGCCGGTTCGATCGCGCGCAGCGGCCCAAACCGATCGCCCAGCCCGCACCTCCCCCGTCCCCGATCGCAGCCCAGCGGCCACCAACCAACCCAACGGCACGCTAGACGCAACCAGCGCCCCCGATCGCCCAGCGCCCACCTCGGTCAACTCGTCCGACACCACCCCCGCCGTCGATCGATCGCCCAGCAGCGATCAACCCGCCCCCAGTTCTAACAATTCCGGCAGTTCTAACAATTCCGGCAATTCCAGCAATTCCGGCAATTCCAGCAATTCCGGCCAATCCAACGACAGCAGCCCAGGCCCCGAGCGCCCTGCTGCGACGGAATCCCGCCCCGCCCCCGAGCGCCCTGCCGCAACGGAATCCCGCCCCGCCCCCGAGCGCCGGGCTGCTCCCGTTGCTCCCGCGCCGGAACGCCGCGCTGCACCCGAACGCCGCCCCAGCAGCGACAGCAACAATGCCCCCAGTGGCGCAGGTAGCTCGTCATCGGGTAGCAGCAGCAGCGGTGGCAGTAGCAGCGGTGGCAACAGTGGCGGGAATGGCGGCGGCGCTGACTCTAGCCAGCCCTAGGGCCATGATCCTCACGTGGGTCATGCCCCAAGTCGGCATGGTTCAAATTCGGCAAGGCCCCAATTTGGTGTAATGCTCGACTCGGAGATGCGATCGATGGATTAACCAGTTGGGGGCGATCGCAGCCCAGGAAACAGCCGGCCAGACCCTGGGGTGGCACAGCCATGGCTCGGTTCGCCCCTTGGTTGCCTCATCTGTTGCCCCGTTGTAAAACGGCTCATTCGATACCTGCGCGCCCCAAATTGGCACGCTATAATTCAGGGCGGTCACAGCGACCCGCGCCTGCCGCACTGAAGCGACGTAAGCTAAGTTAAGACCTCAAAGCATTTTCACCCGCGAGTTTCATGAGTAACCCGCTTGTCCATGCCTTTTTTGTTGGTCGCGCGATCGCGGAAGTGCTCAACGAGCAAATCGAGCGAACGGCCACCGACTGGTTAAGCGAGTTAGGCAAATTCGATGCCGAACAACGCGAAAACCTGCGTCAGTTTGTAGACGATGCCCTTGATCGGGCCCAGAAAGCGGAAGCCGCCGCCACGGGCGGGCGATCGAGCAATTCCGCCAACTCTGGCGACGATGTTCAAGCTGAACTCGACGATCTGCGGGCCGAAATTGCCCGCCTCAGATCCGAAATCAAGCAATACCGAAGCGAAACCAACCCAAGCTAGAGTCGAGACGCACCGCACGGAGTCGAGGGTGAAAACGTACGACAGCAAAGCTTACCGATGGAACCGCGAGCGGTACTCACGCCCCCGCCGCTTTATTGATATCTGGACATTTGTCACCCTTTGGCTCCTGTGGCTGTGGATTGACTCCAAGCCCTGGAGCTACCGGGGAGGAATAACAGACGACAAAAAAAACACCCGCCGCCGCAAACAAGCGGTTTGGGTGCGCGACACACTTTTGCAATTGGGGCCCACCTTCATCAAGGTTGGTCAACTGTTTTCCACGCGGGCCGATTTGTTTCCGGTGGAGTATGTGGAGGAACTGTCGAAGCTGCAAGACCGGGTGCCGGCCTTTGGCTATGACCAGGTAGAGACGATCGTCCGCCAGGATTTGGGCAAGTCGGTGCAGGAGTTGTTCCAAAGCTTTGACCCGATTCCTTTGGCCGCCGCGAGTCTGGGCCAGGTGCATAAGGCACAGTTGCGATCGGGCGAAGCCGTGGTCGTCAAAGTCCAGCGCCCCGGCTTGAAAAAGCTGTTTCAGATCGATCTCGCCATCCTGAAGGGGATTGCGCGCTATTTCCAAACTCACCCGCGCTGGGGCCCCGGTCGCGATTGGCTCGGAATTTATGAGGAATGTTGCCGGATTCTGTATGAGGAAATCGACTATCTGAACGAGGGGCGCAATGCCGATCGATTCCGGCGGAATTTTCGCCACGCGGACTGGGTGCGTGTGCCCAAGGTGTTTTGGCGCTACTGCTCGCCCCGAACGATCGTCCTAGAATACATACCGGGCATCAAAATCAGCCATTACGAGGCATTGGAAGCGGCGGGCTTGGATCGATCGAACCTCGCCGAGTTGGGAGCCCGCGCCTACCTCGAACAGTTGCTGGAAGGCGGCTTTTTCCATGCGGATCCGCATCCGGGAAACCTCGCCGTCAGTCCCGATGGAGCGTTGATTTTCTACGACTTTGGCATGATGGGCCAAATCGGAGCCAACGTGCGCACGGGGCTGATGGAAACCTTCTTTGGCATTGCCCAAAAGAATGGTGAGCGGGTGATGAATTCACTGATTGCGCTGGGGGCGCTGCAACCGACGGGGGACACGGGGCCTGTGCGGCGATCGATCCAGTACATGCTGGATAACTTCATGGACAAACCCTTTGAAAACCAGTCCGTGAGCGCCATCAGTGACGATCTGTATGAAATTGCCTATGGACAACCGTTTCGGTTTCCAGCCACCTTTACCTTTGTGATGCGGGCATTTTCGACCCTGGAAGGGGTGGGCAAGGGCTTGGATCCTGAGTTTAATTTTATGGAGGTCGCTAAACCTTACGCGATGGAACTCATGAACGGAAACCAACCGGATGTAGCGAGCGATCTTCTCGGCGAGTTGGGTCGCCAGGCGGCGCAGATGAGTTCGACGGCCCTGGGATTGCCGCGACGAATTGATGACACGATCGAAAAGCTCGATCGGGGTGATTTGCGACTACGCGTGCGGGCGACGGAAACCGATCGCGTCCTGCGACGACTCAGCAATGCCCAGGTGGCGACCAACTACTCGGTGTTGACCGGGAGCTTTGCTCTCTGTAGCGCCATCTTGGTCGGGACGGGGTATGGATGGTTTGCCGTCATTCCCGGTGGAATCGGCTTGCTACCAGCTATTGCGCTGATTCGACTCCTGCGGCGTATGGATCGCTATGAGAAGATGTTCTAAGGGTTCTGGAAACCCAGGGGTGTCCCCCCCTATTGGATGCCGATTCTAGACCCCATGCCTGGGACACTAGGCCGGGATCACAGCTCCGGAACGGCTCTGCGACAGCTCTGCAACGACTCTGCCATAGTGCGATGACATAGTGCGATGCGGAATGTGACAGTTGCCAACCAAAGCCCCAACCAGGGTTTCAGGGTTGTGCGCTGTCTCGTCGTTTCCCCTGAATCAATGCGCGTTGCTCAAACAGCAACAACGCTAAAAACGCTAAGTTCGCTCACTCTCAGTCATACCACTGCCCAGTCTGCCCATGAAGTGCCAATCCTCGGGATTGACCGATCGCGGAATGCTGCGAAGCGTCAACCAAGATAATTTGTTTGTCGATCCTGAGGGTCGGTTGTTCGTTGTGGCGGATGGCATGGGCGGCCATGCGGGTGGCCAGGAAGCGAGTCGCATTGCGATCGAGGTGGTGCGCGATGTGATCCTCAAGGAGTGGGAGTCAGACCTGTCCTCGCCAGCGCTGCTGGAAATGGCGATCGAGAAGGCGAATGAGGCGATTCTGGATGACCAAGATCGCCATCCCGAACGGGCCGAAATGGGCACAACGATTGTCCTGGTGCTCTATCGCCAGGAGCAGTGGTGGCAAGCCCATGTGGGCGATTCGCGGCTCTATCAATGGCGCGAGCACAACCTGTTGCAGCTCACTAAAGATCACACCTGGGTGGCACGGGCCGTGGAGAGCGGCGACCTGAGCCACGAGCAGGCCCGATCGCACCCCTGGCGGCATGTGTTGATGCAATGCCTGGGGCGGCGTGAGTTAGAACTGATTGAAATTTATCCCCTGGCGCTGAAGTCGGGCGATCGGCTCCTGCTATGCAGTGACGGTCTGACGGAAGAACTGTCCGACACAGAAATTCTTAATCATTTATCCAAACAGCGATCGACTAGTAATCTCGGCCCGATCGTTCATCAGTTAGTCCAGTCCGCTAAAGACCATGGCGGCCGTGACAATATCACGACGATCCTGGTGGCCATCGATAGTGACGAGGACGATGCAGAAATCGTCGAAATTGCCCCCCTTGAAGATGAACCATCCCAGGGCATGATCGATGAAACCCTCCCCTTCCCGAATGATCATGAGTTTGAAGTATTGACCTAGATTGCAGGGGCGATCGTGATTTGAGATGGAGCGCAATTCAGCGCAATTCAGCTCAATCCAACTATTGATATGGAACCTCTAATCTTTGAAGATAGAGAGGATTAGAGGCTCCCTGTCCGATCGCGACAAGCCAATTTTAGGATCACTGATTTTCTAACGAGGAGTCACCAACGATGCAGCATGGGTGGTCAAATCCAGACCCTAAACGTTTCTTGCGGAACTGGAAGCATTGGATGGTTCAGCTTGTGATCATTCTCAGTCTGACCATCGGCATTGTCAGTCCGGCCTGGGCTGAGAATTACAATCGATTCTCCCTGGTTGGAGCAGACTTCTCTAACCAAGATTTGCGAGATGATGACTTTACAAAAGCCAATCTACGGGAAGCCAATTTCCAAAACTCAAATTTGATTGGGGTGCGATTTTTTGCTGCCAATCTAGAAGCCGCTAATCTGAGGGGTGCAGATTTGCGCAATGCCACCCTCGACTCTGCTCGCTTGGTCAATGCTGACCTAACCAATGCTCGTTTAGAAGGCGCATTTGCAGCGAGCATTAATGTTCCGGGTATTACGATCACTGGCGCTGATTTTACGGATGTCTTATTGCGACCAGACACGCTGAATCGACTCTGCGCGATCGCCAGTGGCGTGAACCCCATAACCGGTCGTGAAACCCGCGAAACCTTGATGTGCCCCTAACGAATACGAGGCTGATTGACCTTGATGAACGGTCTTGTTCAAATATCAGATTTGGGTCAGATTTGGGTCAGATTTGGATTGAATTGGGGCCGAATTTAGGTCAAGCTTGGGTATTTTGAGCTTGTTGGGTGACTGCGAAATAGCCGATCGCCGATCGCGACTGTCATCCTGCGTTTTCAAGTCTTTCACGGTTTCCACTACTACGTTGCTGGAGTGACTCTGGATCAGAGATCGTCCAAGACCAATCCTCAGACACGATACATCTCGGGTGAATTGTCCTATGTCTATTGACAATGCCGATCGATTTCTGATTGCTGCGGCGCAAAGCGAAGAACTTCGCCACTATTTCCAAACGGTCAAAAATCCCCAAGAATTTGCCGACATGGCCCACAGCCTAGGCTACGAATTCACTCCCGAGGATCTACAAATGGCGGTGGCCGAACACAGCCAAAACGTTAGCCAGCGCCGCCACACGGGCGTGTGGGAATGGCTCAGAACTGTGCCTTGGATTGAGCGTTAGCCGATCGTTAGGCGATCGCCCGGTTATTCCAGGTTGTGCACAGTGTCGTGCGCCATTTTCCGACAATTCACACTCCCGAAAAACAGATGCGCAAATGGATCTTTCCAGGCATTCTCAGGATTGATCAATTAAAACGGTTGTGTTAAAAATTCGCTGAAAATGCTGAAACTATGGATTTTTTGAATCCCCGGCTGGCAGGGCGGCGAGTGGCGGTGCTGTTGCATGATGGCATTCGCGGGACGCGGGGCAAAACGGGCTTGGCGTTTCTGCGCTACAGCGCGGCGACGGTGATCGCGGTGATCGATCGAGCCACGGCCGGCGACAATTTGCGCGAGCTGACGGGGATCGATCGCCCTGTGCCGATCGTGGCCACAGCGCAAGCGGCGATCGCCCTCGGAGCCGACACCCTCTTGATCGGCATTGCGCCATCTGGTGGCACGCTGCCGCCCCAGTGGCAAGCGGAACTGCAAGGGGCCATCCAAGCGGGCGTGTCGTTGGTCAATGGGCTGCATTCTCCCCTGAGTCAAGATCCCGATTGGAGCGCCGTCTTGCAGCCAGGGCAGTGGATTTGGGATGTGCGGGTGGAACCGGCGGGGCTGGCGATCGGCTCAGGCCTAGCCCGCCAGCTCCCCGGTGTGCGGGTTTTGACCGTGGGCACAGACATGGCGATCGGGAAAATGTCCACCACCCTCGAACTTTGTCGGGCGGCCCGCCGCCAAAATTGCCGCGCCACCTTTGTCGGCACGGGTCAAGCCGGCCTAATGATTGCGGGCCATGGCATTCCCCTTGATGCGGTGCGCGTTGATTTTGCCGCCGGAGCGGTCGAAGGGGCCGTACTCCAGGCAGCGACGGAACCCTACGATATCTTGGCGATCGAAGGCCAAGGCTCCCTGTTGCATCCTGGCTCAACCGCCACCTTGCCGCTGATTCGGGGATCGCAACCTACGCACCTGATCTTGGTTCACCGCGCCGGTCAACTCCATCTGCGCGATTTGCCTCACTGCCCGATTCCGCCCTTGGGGGAAGTGGTCGCCTTGTATGAAGCGATCGCCCGGGCCGCCGGAACCTATACGCCCGCCCCCGTCGCGGCGATCGCCCTCAACACTGCCCACCTTTCAGATTCCGACGCGCGCGCCGAGTGCGATCGGGTGGCCGCCCTGACCGATCGCCCCTGTACCGATCCCGTTCGCTACGGGGCAGAACCGATCTTAGCCGCCCTCCTGTAGTCCACAACGGCAAATCTCGTCGGAGTTTTCGTCAAAATTCCATCAAGGAAACGCCAGGGTAAAAAAGCGCAAAAAAAGGCGCACCACCGTGCGCCCATACCCAAAATGCATGACTCAGGGCCTAGCGACCACCCATCCCACGGGCCATGTCCATAAACGGACTGAGGCTGGGGCCCGGCCGACGGCGCGGCGTGTTGGCGGGCACAAATTTTGATGCGAAGGCCGTTTCCGCAGGCAACGTGGGAGCGGCCGGTGCGGGCTTGGGCAATTCAACGGGCTTGGGCTTGGCTTCGGCCTTGGCTGCTTTGATGCTGGTTTTTGTCGTCGTGGCGGCTGGAGCCGGGGGGGCGGGGGCTGCCGGAGCAGTCGTCGCCGCTGGCGCAGGGGTGACGGCCGGTTGAGCAACGGGCGCAGCCGGTGCGGGGCTGGCGCTTTGGCTGTCACCAATTTCTAGGAAGAAGTTTTCTTGCTTGGAACCGAAGAGGTTTTTCAAGGGGCCGATCGGCATGGTTTTTCTCTGAGTCAGATGAGCGGTAGCAGAAAGTCGCGATTGCAGAGAATTCAACCCGATCGCCCAGCGTCGTCCACCCATGAATCATGGTATCTATTCATCCCATCCATGATTGGTTGAATGAATGGATTGAATGATTGATCGACGGTTTTTCGCTGTCGTCAGCCCTAGCCTGCCAAGTAGTGATGATTATGTCGTCAACAGGCTAGGTACAATTGCTTACAAACTGCAATGTTTCGCAACACTTTCCCTCAGCATTGTATCTGTCTGGGGTTCGATCGACGAGTCAATCCTGATCAATCCCGATCGATTGCTGACAACTGACCCATTACTGACCCATTACTGACCCATTTTGGAAACCGGGCCGTGAATCGCGATCGCGTGCCCGTTCAACGACGCAGACTCCGACTCAGACGACGTTCGATCGCATCGGCCACCGCCGTCACCACCGCCACCCGCGCAAAAAACTTATCCTCCGCCGCAATCAGCGTCCAAGGCGCAACCGGCGTATGGGTACGTTGCACCATCTGGTTCACCGCCACTTCGTAGAGCGACCAACGTTCCCGGTTGCGCCAATCTTCATCCGTCAGTTTGTATTCCTTGAATGGGTTGTCCTTGCGTTCTTGAAACCGGCGCAATTGCTCTTCGGGGCTGATGTGTAGCCACACTTTCACTAACACGATGCCACCGGACACCAATTGACTTTCAAACTCATTGATTTCCTGATAGGCGCGTCGCCATTCGGTTTCGTTGGCGAATCCTTCAATGCGCTCCACCATCACGCGCCCGTACCACGATCGATCAAAAATCCCGATCGTCCCAGCGGCGGGCAGCCACCGCCAAAATCGCCACAGATAATGGTGCGATCGCTCCTCGGCGGTCGGGGCCGAAAACGAATGCACCGCGTAGCTACGGGGATCGAGCATCCCGGTGAGTCGCGAAATGGCCCCGCCTTTGCCAGCGGCATCCCACCCCTCAAATAGGATCAGCACCGGCAAACGCTGGCGATCGATTTCCATTTGCAGCGATCGCAGCCGCGCCTGCTGCTCTGCCAACCGCCGCTCATACTTGCTGCGCGACAGCACCTGGGCCAGGTCAACGCGGGCCAAGAGATCGGGTTCCCCCGGATGCAGTTCCGCTTGGGGCGGCAGGGGCGGTGGCGGCTGGGCTTGGCTCCGATGCCGATCGAGCGCACTGGCGATCGTGGCGATCGTTTCACTCAACACCTTCACCACCGCCCAGCGGCGACAGTTTCCCTCCACCAACGTCCAAGGCGCGGCCCCCGTGCTGGTTTCTGCCAACATGGCCTCCGCCAACGCGCGATAGTCCTTGTAATGCTTGGCCTGTTGCCAATCTTCAGGGCGCACCCGCCAGGCCTGAAACCGATCGGCTTGATATTTTTTGAGGCGTTTTTTCAGCTCATCCCGGCTCAGGTGAATGAAAAACTTGGCGATCGCCGCGCCCCCGTCCACCAGTTGCCGCTCAAAGGCATTTACCTCCCGGGCGGTCTCGGGAAACTGCGCATTGGGCAAGCGATCGAACAAGCGATCCTCCAACAGCCGCGTGTACCAACTGTGGTAGAACAAGCCGATCGTCCCCGCCTCCGGCAACCGCAGCCAAAATCGCCGCAACCACGGAAAGCCCAGCTCATGGGCCTCCGGGGGAAAAATGGGATGCACCCGAAACCCGCGCGGATCGAGCGAATCGCGCAACTCCTTGACGATCGACCCCTTGCCGGCCGCCGCCCAACCCTCAAGGGCAATAATCACCGGCAGTTGAGCCTCGCGACATTCGGCCTGGAGCGATCGCAATTGCAGCGCCAATCGTTCCAACTCGGCTGCATAGGCGGCCTTGTCCAGCGTCACCGTGAGATCCAGCATGTCCAGCATGGCGATTCCTCAAAAGCATCGATCAAGAAATCGATCTAATTAATCCAATTGATCCAGCCGTGGAGACGGCCAACCATCCCCACCCGATCGGCCCCCCAAGCCGCCATCGGACGAAAAAAATCGCTATCTTTCCACAACCTTAACGATCCTGCTTCCGGTCATCTGTAAAACGTAAAGAAGACTTTAGCCGAGGGCCCATCATCAGCCCCGAAGTATCACCATATCAACACTCCATGTCTAGTAGTCTCCTGCCGCACCATTCTGGATTTCTGGATTTGATGATCGGTTTCGGAACAAGGTCGAGCCGTTGCGATCGCAGATTTCGGAAAATTTCGGACGGTCTCGAAAAATCTCAATCAATCTCAATCAATCTCAATCAACGAGACCCACGGTCGTCACCCATCCTGCGCAAAGTCGCCATGGCCAGCAACGGCACACCCCCAGCCGTCATCCCCTAAAACCGGTTATCAAATCACGAATTACAGTCATCAACCACGACAGTCAACAAAATAATGTCATCCGCAAAATCATCCGCAATATTGCCCTCAATCAGGCCCCATGAACGCATTGATGACATTCCCTAACTGGCCTCAAATTTTTGAGGATTTTCTCAGCATTTTCAGTTCCTTCGTTGGCGTATTAGGCCGCTAAATATCATGACCGATTCCTGGCGGAATGATGTACAAACCGTGATGTTGGAATTAGGACGCATGTCCCTCAAAACCGCAGAGGCCGTGCAACAGCTATCCGATCGGCTCGATCAACTCGCGGCCTGTGTAGAGCGCCAAGGGCAACAGATCGAACGCCAGGGACAACAAATGGAGCGTCAGGGCCAACAAATTGAATGGCAAGGCCAACAAGTGGAACGCCAAGGACGACAGATTCAACAACAGGAATATCAAGTCTTTGCGCTGTGCGACGCGGTGCAGTCACTCACGGGCCAGCAAGAGCGATCGACCCAGACCCTAGAGAAATTGATTCAAGTGATTCAACAAAATTCTCTCAATCTGGATGAAGCGATCGCCCCCGCCGATGCACAGGGCACCCCGGCAGACGGTTGCCCCACAGCACCCCAAGCAGCGCCGCCCCTCATGCCACCGCCATTAACATGGACAGACGGGCGATCGAGTAGCCCTCGCAATCGCAATGGCGTATCATTTATTACCAGTCATCCGAGCAATCAATCGACTGCGATATCATAGGGTCAAGCACTACTCAATCCCTGTAAGCTCAATCCTTCAGCCAGGGTCGTCAGCCAGTTTGCCAAATGGTTAGTTTTACGGGGATCAACAACTTAATCGATCGGTTAAGCTGGCCAAACTCGTCCCAGATTCACGGGCGAGGAACCGTCGTCGTCCAATAGCCATCTATATGACTTGGCACAGTGACTTGGCACAACACCGAGTTGGCATAATGTGCATCAAATACCAGGATTAACAGGCTAGACAGTAGACGGGGGATGCTAGCTCGGGCGAGTGATCGGATGATGACTGCCCAATTTGCCGTCCTAGTCCAGCCAGTCGTCAGCGCTTGCATCTACACCTTGCTGCGAAGACAAACCTTGCGAAGATAAACCTTGCGAAGACAAAACCGTTTGTCAGCTTCTTGCCCCGCTCCACCTGTTCCCTAATCTGAGGTTAGCGCCACCGGTGTCTGCACGAGAGTCGCTACCAGGCCCGATCGCTCCGATCGCCCCGATCGCTCAACTCGATCCTGAGCGAGTCTTTGCGCTGATCGATCGCGTGCTGCCCTTTGAGGTGTGTCTATATCACCAAGTGCTGCCGATCGAGATCCAAGGCGATCGGATCGTGCTGGGCGTTGTGTCCGCCACGGCTGACTTGAGCTATGTCCAGCGCATGTTGGCGCACCTGCACTATCAACTGGTCTACCAGCCGATCGAGCTAGCCGCCCAACAACAACTGCTCTCCGCCTTTCTCAGCCACGATTACCATCGCAAAGCCGGGGGCTATGTGGAACCAAATGCCTCCCTCCAGCCGCCCCCAACACCGATCGAACCGGCCGATTCTGATCAGCAGCCGGCCTCAGACACAACCCACAGCTCATCCCTGGGCCATGGCACCTTGAGCGCTGGCACAGACCACGACGGCACCGATACAGGATTCTATCCATCGATCGAGGTTAGCGATTGCCTCGTAGCGTTACAGCCATCAGCGGCCATGCCGGACACAGAACTAGCAGATCTAGCAGAGCTAGCAGCGGGTTCCACCGATCGGGCAGATTCACCCGCGGCCACCCCTCCAGACGTTTTGGAGACAGTCGTCAATCTCCCCCCCACAATCCATTCATCGGTGGCATTGCCATCACGAGGCCCCCAAGGGCCGCAACCGGATCCGATCGCCTTTAGCGACTGGAACTCCGAGGACTGGGACTCCGACGACCCAAGCCCCGAAAGCCCCCAGACCATTACCGATACGGTGATTGCACCCCCGCCGTCCCCGGCCAGTGGCCATCCTGATCCACTCAAACAATCTCAGAAGGGGGAATTAGGCAAGCAGCCACACTCCCCGTCACCAACACCGGATCGTGCTCCGGAGCGACCTATGGACACATTTACGGACTATGCAGTGGTGACGACCAGCGATCTCGGCGCGGAAATGGTATCGCTATCGACAGATTTACCAGCGGAGCTAGCCCAACTGGAACAGGCCCTAGTGCAGGCCCTAGAACGGCCCACCTCGGCGGCGCGGGCCATTGTGCCCAGCGCGTCGGAAATTGAAGCCGTTTGGGGCAGCCCCACGGTTTCCGCGCCGCTGGAGTGGGTGGATCTGAATCCCAGCCCCCTGGTGTTGCACACGCGCTACGACGATCGCCCGCTGTCGGAATTGGGCGGGTTGCCTCCGCGATCGCTGATGCAGGAATTGCTGCAACGGGCGATCGAAGGGGGCATTGGCCGCTTATATTTCGACCGGCCCGAACCCGATCGGGCGCGGATTCTCTGTAGCCGCGATGGCATCTTGCAAGCAGCCTTAGATCCTCTGCCGCCCTCAACGTTCCAGGGGGTGATTGATGAGCTAAAGTTGCTGGCCAATTTGCCCCTGCTGCCACCGGTCGGCAAGGCACGCCAGGTGGAAATCGAACGGATCTATCGCAGCGAATTGTTATTGCTGCGGTTGCGAATTGCCCCCGGTCGCCTGGGTGAAGAGGCGACGTTGCAGGTGTTACGCGGTGCGGCGCTCAAATTTCACCAGCGCCAACAGCTCGCCAAGTTGAGCCAAGACGCGATCGACCTGACGCGCCAACTCCAAAAGAAACTAGCCGAAATGCAAGTGCGGGCCTCCCTGTCCCAGGACTTCAACCCACGGTCGCAGGATTTGGCACAACTGCAAGTGGCGGTGCAGCGGCTCGTGGAACGACTAGCGGGCTGGCGATCGTAGGCGGTTGCTAACGTAAGTGGTTTATTAAAAATGATCGGCCGGCCCCGCGCGAGACCGGCTAGGAAGCCCGGCGCTGGGGCCGATCGAGCCGGCCCGTGGGGATCGCCGCAATCAGTTGGCGGGTGTAGTCCTCCTGGGGCGAGTCATACACGCGATCGGCCGGGCCCAGTTCCTCAAACCGGCCGCGATTCATCACCGCAATGCGATCGCTCATGAACTTCACCACCCCCAAATCGTGGGAAATGAAAATGTAGGTGAGGCTAAATTCGCTCTGCAATTCCTTCAGCAGGTTCAACACCTGGGCCTGCACCGACACATCCAGCGCCGACACGGACTCATCACAAATCAAAAACTTGGGATTCAAGGCCAAGGCGCGGGCAATGCAAATCCGCTGGCGCTGGCCGCCGGAAAATTCGTGGGGATAGCGGTTCATCCAGGCGGGCTTGAGGCCCACGCGATCGAGCAGGTACGCCGCCTGTTCGCGGTAAATCGTGCGGGTGGGCAAGGGGCGATCGGGCCGCTTGCCCGCCCCATGGATCAGCATCGGCTCCATCACCGCCTCCCCTACGGTCATTCGCGGATCGAGGGAGCTAAAGGGATCTTGGAAAATAATTTGCATTTCCCGCCGCAGGGCCCGCAGGGCCGCCCCCTTCAGGCTCAAAATATCCCGATCGTCAAAGACAATGCGGCCACTCGTGGGTTCAATCAGCCGCAACAACGCCCGCGCTAGGGTGCTTTTGCCGCAGCCGCTTTCGCCCACCAGCCCCAGGGTTTCGCCCGGAAACACATCAAAGGACACGCCATTCACCGCCATCGCCTGCCGTTGGGGCGCACCCAGCCAGCCCCGCACTGCGTAGGACACGCGCAAATCTTGCACGGACAGCAAGGGGGGCAAGCGCTGGAGGGTGGCGAGCCGATCGCGCGTTTCGGCGGGGGACACTTCCTCGATCACGGGCGATCGCCCCGACCCGTGGGCCTCCGCCGCCGCCAAAAAGTCCGCCACCGTCGGCAAAAAGCGCAACCGCAAATCTGGGCGCGGCCGGCAGGCCAACAGGCCTTGGGTGTAGGGATGTTGCGGCGCAGTAAAAATTTGCCGCACCGATCCCACCTCGACCAATTGCCCCTGGTACATCACAGCCACGTCATCGGCCACTTCGGCAATTAGGCCCAAGTCGTGGGTGATGAACAAAATCGACATATCGCGATGGTGCTGCAATTCTCGCAACAGCTCCAGAATCCGCGCCTGCACCGTCACATCCAGGGCCGTGGTCGGTTCGTCGGCAATCAAAATCGCCGGGTCGCCGGCCAGGGCGATCGCGATCGTCACCCGTTGCAGTTGCCCGCCGGACATTTGGTGCGGATAGCGATCGAGCATGGCCTGTTGCTGTTGGGCCACCGCCCGATCGACCTCCCGATCGCTCGGCACGCCGCCCCGCCAGCCATCCCGCACCTGCGATCGCAACTCCAACTCCGGCGGCAACAACTTCACCTCTTGCAGCAGGGCGATCGCCTGTTGGCGCGCGGCCGTCTCGGATACGCCCCGATGCAACTGGATCGCTTCAATAATCTGAAACCCGCAGGTATAGACCGGGTTGAGCGCACTCATTGGCTCCTGAAACACCATCGCAATCCGCCGGCCCCGGTAGCGGCGCAGGGCCTCCGGCGACAGTTGCAACAGATTCACCGCATCCTCGGCATTTGGCTCGCGATACCAAATGCTGCCGCCACTCGATCGCCCAGACTCCGGCAACAGCCCCACGATCGCCAACGCCGTCACCGACTTGCCCGATCCCGACTCGCCCACCAGCCCCAGGGTTTTCCCCGGCTGCAACTGCAACGACAGTCCCTTGACCGCCCCCACCGGCCCGCCATCGGTGACAAATTCAACCTGTAGATCGCGAATGTCGAGGACGGGGTTCATGGGCATAGCGCAACGATTGAATAGCCAATGAGTGGCAATGAGTAGCAAAATTTGCCCTGATTCTATCAAGGTCGATCGACCCGGGCCACGCGATCGACCCTAGCGCCAACCAAACCACCGCCAGCCGTAGCGCAGTCCCTGGCGAAAATGGGTCATCGTCGTCAAAATTGCCAACAACAGATAAAACCCACGCACGCCCCAGGTGCAGCCTTCCAAAAGCTGTTCGATCGCCTTGGTTTCCCAGCGCAACAGATTTGCCAACGTTGCCTTTACCTGCCGATCGATCGCCGGAATTTCCTGCATTTGCCCCGGAGCCAGCGGCAATTCGGGATAGCGCGCCGAATAGGTATAGAACCCCCACAAACCGCCCTGGCCCGCTTGCTTGGTCACAAAGCGATCGATCTGCATCCGGGCCACCTCCGGCGCGATGCGCTGGTATTCCGCCGCCCGCAATACCCAAGCCTGTTGCCGCACCGCCGGTGAAATGGCAAACAACCCCGGCACCGCCACCGCCAGCACCAACGCCGTCAACTGCTGGCCCAAGGGCGGCGGCAACACCCCGGCGGCGATCCCCGATCCCATCCCCAAAATGGCGAAGACCAGCAGATTCAACAGCTCTAAAATTTCCAAGCTGCGGAGAAAGTGCCCCACGTAGGCCACTTCGTAAATATTGATTTCCCCAAACCAGGCGATCGCCCAGCGGGCCGCCGCCGTCGCCAGCACCGACGCGCCCAGAATCGCCACCCAGCCAATCAACCGGGGAGCCGAGAACGTGGCATCGGTGGTGGGCACGGATCGATCGGCCGCCACTGGCCGATTAGCGGCATTCAAGCCCGATCGCGGCGATGGCCCCTGCGCCGAACTCGGTGAGTCGATCGGCCCGGTCGCCTGCAGCTCGATCGCCTCTTGCCAACTGGGAGCCACCGCCCCCGGCGCATAGCCCTGCAACAGCACCCGATGCACCCCCGGAGCCGCCAAACCCAGCATCCCCCGGTGCACAAAATCCACCAAAAATGCGCGATCGGGCGGAGCCGCCTCCCCCGCCGCCATCACCGTCAGACAGTCCCCAAGCAAATCCACACGCACCTGCAACCCGCGCGGCTCCAAGGACTGATTCATCAGCCGAGCGATCGCCATCGGATCGCCCCGTCGAGCCAAATCGAGAACCGAAGATTGCGCCGTCATAGGCCGTGATGAAGCACTCGCAAAAAGAGCAAAAGCAACCGTGCTGGACTCACTCCCCCTCCCAGCCCCGATCGAGATTAGAGCGCGTCATCAAATTGGCTAGACCAAGGGCTTAAGCCCCTTGCCCCCCACGATCTTGCAACGCAAGCATCAGGGTTTTTGGTATTTGATGACAGCCCCTACGCCTTGAGCCTACCCACGATGGGCGATCAAAGGATGCTGGGTGTCACCACTAACCACCCCCAACACCCTCTAAACCTAAGCAGGTTAGACCGTTTCAAGGCACGATTCCACAACAATCCGCCACGGGCAGCCACCACTAGATCTCAAGCCGATCGCACCCGATCGCTCAACCCAGCCTTGACCAGCCACCCAACCCGAACCGTCTCTATTTTGCTTCAGTCTTCAACGTTTGCTTCAAACTTGCCCCATCCAATGCCCGATCGCTCGATCGCCGAAAATCGCCAGCGATTACCAAAAGCTTGGCCTCACTAGCGATCTCCAAAATTTCCAGGGTCACAACCAGCCCCCAGCCGCTCCTAGTAGCCCACCGCCACCAACGGGGACGGTTCTAGCGTGGCCACCTCCGGCTGTTCCCGGCTAGATTTACCCAAAACTTCCGGCGGCAGACAGATCAGACCATCGCCATAGGATGCAATCAGCCCCCGTTTGCGGAGCTTACCCATCAGCCGAGTGACGGTGACGCGGGTCGAACCGATCGCACTGCCAATTTGAGCATGGGTGAGCGACCAGGGCAGGTAGTAGCCCCCATCGCAGGCTTGACCAAATTCTTCAATCAGCAACGTCAAGTAGCCCAACAGGCGATCGATCGTTCGTCGCTGCCCCAGCGTGCTCAACCAGAGCAACTTGCGCTGATGTTGCTGCCGAAACGCATCGAGCACTTCCCGCCGAAAATGGGGCCAGTTGTCCAAATCATTCCAATACATCCACAGGACACTGGTGCGATCGACGTGGGCATAGCTTTGGAGCGAAAACGGCGACTGGGCAATGATTTCAAAGGGCTGCCCCGGCCCCACAAACCCCAAAAACGCCTCATCCATCGTCGGATCTAGCTCGTCCCCATCGTCCTCCCGATCGCGATCTTGAATCGCCGCCGTCGCTGTCATCACCGAGGCCCCCACGAGCCGCACTGCTCCCCGCTCCACGAGATACAGCAGGCCCGGTCGAGTGGGAATTCGTTCATCCTTGCCAAAGGTGCGACAGCGGTAATGCTCTTGGCCCCAATCGAGGACACGTTGCCAGGTCAAGAAGGGGCGATCGAACTCAGACTGCGTCAGGGGGGAATACATGACAGTGAATCCGGTGGGAAAAGGACATCGTTGGATTGACGGTAGACAGCCTGGCAAACTATCTGCATTCTACCGTGAAAACACGGAGAAGCATTCAACAAGAAGGCCGGCGTACAGTGCTTTTAATGCAGCGATTGTAGAGATTCAGACCCAAAAGTGGCATCTAATGGCATCGATGTATCAAAGTTCAACCAACAGCTAGTATATTAAGCACTCGGGAAAAACTCGGGTAGGGCAAGATCTTGCTTTACAGCCTCCCGTCAACCCCTCTCCTTCGCGGACGTTTCGGGCCCATTGCGCCCAAAACACGGTCTGCCCAGGCTGTCCCCAATGCTCCAGGGACGATCGGCCGATCAACCGCTGACAACCGATTGGCCGACCACCCCCATGCGGCTCAGGGGCGATCGGCGCGGCCCCGATCGCCCTGGGGTCAACGGTGTCCCTAGAATGAAAAAAAATTAAATCGCCAGAACGCCCTATCCATCAGGCATTACCAGCGAGATCCATGAACGATCTATGAATTTTCTGTGGCGATGGGATGACAGATGGCAAATCCTCGGTTATGATTCTGGTGGTGTGTGAGGAGCGAACCAGATAAGAGTGCCGAGACGAAACACGGACAGTCGTCGGCACTCTTTCTGATCAAAGGGTTCGTAGCCCCAACCAGAATTTTTTTGACCCTATCTAGCCGTAGTAGTTGGCTGTTGTTAGTGATTGACCGGCTAGCAGTAACGGGCTAGCCATACCTAGGCTGATTTCGGTTTTTGGAAGTGGCTGGACAAAATCATGAGTGGCGTGGCGAGTGCGCAGACCGATTTTGTCCCAAGCTCGATGGTTTTGGAGATAACCCATCGCTCGGATCGCCATCGCTGAGATTGCCATCGCTTAGATTGCCAGGTCGATCGCAGATTCTCGGATTCGTCACGCTTTCGAGTGGCCGCGATGCCACTCATTGGCCGTTGTTATCACGTTCATTGCAAATACTCATCAGGGAACCGTCTCTCCACCGGCTGTCCCCAATCATCCTGCCATTACCCATTCGTTGGGCTGAATTTCCACAGGTAGGTTGGCCGTTGGCCTGCGTTGGATGGGTGGGCGAAATCTAGTATTCTCCGGCGGTTTCGTGTTGGGCAGGGTTCCGGATCGGAAACCCACACCTAGGGAGACGGTCGGCGGGCGATCGTCCCGCATGGTGGTGGATAGCTCGCCGATCGAAGTCGCACTGGTGGGCAACAACTCATCACAAGGGGTGGACAATTGTAAACTTCGCGTTAGAATTGCGCCAAAATGCCTGCTTCAAACCACCACGATCTTCATTTTTCTTCAATAAACCTATGGCTAGTGCGTCTTCTGTGGTAAGTAAACCGGCAGCAACAGCGGAAGTGAAGCTGCCCTTCGATGTCAAGCAGCAGATCGAGTTCTTGCACCTGCAAGCCGACATCGAGACCCTGCTTCAGCAACTCCAAGCCCTGTCTCGTCAGCCCATTGGGCAGTAACGAATAACGCCTCGGTTATCAGGTTCGGCACGCGCGATCGGCAGTTTGTGGACTGGTTTTTTCAGAACCGAATTGAGGACAAGCCAAGTCTGCCAAGGGTTTCATCAATAATTTCATTCTGAGTTCATGTTTTTTGATGAACCGGTGAAACTGCTGCCCCCCATTCAGTCGTGCCGAACTGGAATCAAATCACACCACCCCTTTGCAAGTTGCCAACTTCGGTTCTTTAATTTAGGAGTGAAATCCTGAGATACCGAGAACTTGAGACCCATGGCGAGCATCGAACGACAAGGCTGGGGGGTGGTGTCGTTTGTGGCGGTGCTGGTGAGTTTGGTGGGGGGTTGTGCTTCGCAGCCGCCTTCGGTGTCGATCGCGGCGGGTAAGCCGGGTGTTGGTTACGATCGCCTCAGCGAGCAGTTGACCCGATCGGCCGATCGCATTGTTGGCCTCAACGTCATTGACCACAAACAATCCAACGGCTCCCGCGACAATCTCGATCAATTAACCAGCGGCCAGGTGGATTTTGCCTTGTCTCAGTTGGATGTGTCGCGCGACCTCCTCCGCAGCGGCAAGATCGAAACCGTCGCGATTTTAGCCCACGAATATTTGCATCTGTTGGTGCGGGCGGACTCGCCGTTCAAAACCTTGGCGGATATCGATCGGCGGCGGGTGGCCGTGGGGGTGGCCGGTAGCGGCACGAACTTCACGGCCACCCAGGTGATTACCCGATCGGGTCTCAATGTCACCGCCAGCACGCCCCTCTTGAAGGATGCCCTGGCCCAACTGAAGGCGGGCCAGGTGGATATGGTGTCCTACGTTGGCCCCCTCGGAGCCAGCAGCATCATCCAAGAGGCGATTACCGACGATCCGCCCCTGCGCCTGTTGGCGATTCCGCCTGCGATCACAAATCATTTGGCCGTGCGGTTTCCCGAATCCTATCGATCGTCGGTGATTCCCGCCGGAACCTATAACCCGCGTCGCCCGGAACCAGCGCAGGATTTGCCGGCCCTGGCCACGGGAACAGGACTGATGGCGCGGGGAGATGCACCGAGCGAGAAGATTGGGCTAATGGCTTGGTCAATTTTGGCCACGGCCCGGCAGTTTGCGACGTTTTATCCCGAGTTGGCCGATGGCGATCCCGCGAGTCTGTTGCAGCAGGGCGGGGTGTATATGGCTCCGATGGCGGTGGAAACCTATGAAAAGGGCGATCCCCGATCGGCCTGGTTGCGCTTTGTCCAAGAAAACGATGTGGTGCAGGAATATCTGTTGGTTTTGGGGTTGACGAGTGGCGCGGGGGTGCTGTTTGGCTGGTGGCGAAAGCGGCGATCGCGCCAGTTGGTGAAAACCAGTCGCCAAGCCCTGACGGAGTTGAAGGAACTGCACGCCACAAAAACGAAGGTGGCCTTGGCAGGGGCCCAGGCGCTAGCGGAGCGCTATCGGCTGATGTTCATCGATGGCAATATGTCGGCGGAAACCTACGAGGAAATCGATCGGCCGCTCCAGCTCTATCTGCAAAGTTGCCAGGCCCTAATCGAGCAGGCGGATCAGAAAACCCTGCGCGAGACGGTGAATGTGCTGGACGACACGGAAGCGTTGCTAAATATGCCCCAGGAAGTCGCGGTGGAGCGGCTGAAGGAACTGGAAGACCGCTACGCCAATATGTTGCTGGCGGGGACGATCGAGCTGATGACCTATCTCCAGTTTCGCCAATGGGCGCTGGCCGTTTTGCAAGCGAAGACTAGCCCTGGCCTATTGACCGACTCCGCCGCCGCCCGCGCAGAACCGGGCCATCCCTAGACCCGATCGTTAGGCATTGTCGATCGCCAGGCTAGCCGCCAACGTGCCGCCCCATGGAGGCAGGAATCGACGATCCCAGGAACCGGGATTGCCGCTCCAAAATCTCTTTAGGTTTATTCATATTTACTAACAAAACGCTAGAAATAGGTGGCAATTTGCGCCACTTTCTAAAAAACCATTGAGTAATTACCCTAACAGATCCTGTGGCATTCATAATCAAATCAGGGTTTTGGAATTGGGATGATTCCGACAACAGATTTGATTGATCAATTCACTCATCTAATTGCCAACGAATTACTCATTGGGTGGATTGGCAGTCCAGATAGTTTCGTTAACGGATCTTGATCGACCGACTTGATGGATTCGGTGAATTTGATGCATTAGATTGTTGATCTCGATCGGCTTGGAATTGCCGATCGGTTGACCATTCCTGATCGCTCACTGGCTCACTGACTGAACGTTTTCGATCCGGTTGATTGCCACAGCATACGGGTTGATCGGCAATTCTGATCCGCCTAGGAATTCTGAATCTGGCTTGAGTATTTGGCATTGAGCCACCCCCAAACTGGGCGACGTTGGCTTGAGAAATCGTGGCTGGCATCGTCAGCCGTAATTAGGAGTTTCCATGAAAGACGGTAGCACGCAAGGCATTAGAACCATTGCCATTGTGGGTCCCTACTCCAGTGGCAAGACGACTCTACTAGAAAGCATTTTGTTTTTATCAGGCGAAACGACGCGTAAAGGAAGCATTAAAGATAACAATACGGTGGGGGATAGCTCGCCGGAAGCGCGCGATCGGGGCATGGGAGTTGAGCTAAATTTGGCCAGCACCCGCTACAAAGATGTGCAATTTAACTGGATTGATTGCCCCGGATCGGTCGAGTTGTCCACCGAAACCTACAACGCATTGGTTGGGGTAGATGCGGCGGTGGTGGTGTGCGAGCCGCTGCTCGATCGGGCGATCGTCCTGGCTCCGCTGTTCCAATTTTTAGATGCGTGGAAGATTCCCCACGTGCTGTTTATTAACAAGATGGATCGGGCGGCCAGTTCGATCGCGGATATTTTGGCGGTGTTGCGGCCCGTGTCCAGCCGCCCGATCGTGCTACACCAATACCCGATTCGCCAGGGCGATCGCCCCGTGGGCTACATCGACCTGGTGAGCGAAACCGCCTACCACTACCATCCCGATGCGGAGGGCGATGACCCCGTTCCCCTGCCGGAGCACCTGCGCGATGTGGAGCAAGCGGCGCGGCACGAAATGCTGGAAAGCTTGGCCGATCACGATGATGTGATGCTCGAAAAGTTGCTGGAGGATATCCGGCCCAGCGAAGACGAAATTTTGGTGGATCTGAAGTTGGAGTTGGGCGCTGACCAGATTGTGCCGGTGTTTGTGGGGCTGGCGGAGCAGCATTTGGGGGTGCGGCCGCTGTTGGATGCCCTGCTGCGGGAAGCGCCGGAGGCCACGGTGACGGCGACGGAACGCGGTGTCCCGGCGATCGCCCCCGATGCCGCCAGCCCGATCGTCCAAGTCCTGAAAACGGTCTATGCCAGCCAGGGTGGCAAGCTGTCGATCGCCCGGGTCTGGAATGGGACGATCGAGGACGGCATGACCCTCGGTGGCGTGCGGATTGGCGGTCTCTATCGGCTGATGGGCAACCAGCAAAAAGCCCTGACCCGGGCCGCAGAGGGCGAGATTGTGGCCCTGGGGCGGCTGGAAGGCGTGGCAACCGGCGATGTGTTGGCCGCCGATGGCGCGATCGCCCGCGACGAGTTGCCCCGGGCCGAACTGCCGCCGCCGGTGTTTGCCTGGGCGATCGTTCCCGAAAACCGCAGCGACGAGGTGAAGCTAACCGCCGCCCTGGCCAAGCTGATCGAAGAAGATCCCGGCGTGCGATGGGAACAACACGGCGACACCCACGAAATCATCCTTTGGGGCCAAGGCGAAATTCATTTGCAAATCGCGATCGAACGGCTACGGCGCAAGTACAACCTGCCCATGGCCTCGCACCTGCCCCAAGTGCCCTACAAGGAAACGATCCGCAAACCCGTCACCCGGATTCACGGTCGCTACAAGCACCAAACCGGCGGCCATGGACAATTTGGCGATGTCTACCTGGACATTCAGCCCCAACCGCGCGGTGCCGGCTATGAGTTTCAGCAAAAAATCGTCGGCGGCGTTGTGCCCCGGCAATATATCCCCGGCGTGGAAACCGGTGTGCGGGAAGCGCTCGATCGCGGGCCCCTGGGATTCCCGATCGTCGATGTGGCGATCACCCTCACGGACGGCTCCTTCCACGCGGTAGACAGCTCCGAGCAAGCCTTCAAAATGGCCGCCCAAGTAGCAATGAAAGCGGGCATTCCCGCCGCCGAGCCGGTCTTGCTAGAGCCGATCGACCTGGTAGAAATCGCCATGCCCAGCGAATTCACCGCCAAAGTGATGCAACTCGTGACCGGGCGGCGCGGCCAACTGATGGGCTATGCACCGAAGGACGGCTGGGCCGGCTGGGATGCCATGCAGGCCTACTTGCCCCACGCGGAAATGCAGAACCTGATTTTGGAACTGCGATCGCTCACCCTCGGTGTCGGCACATTTTCTTGGCAGCACGATCGGCTGCAAGAAGTACCCGACAAACTGGCCGATCGGGTGCTGGCCCAAGCCAACAGCAACGGCAATGGTCACGGTAATGGCAATGGCCACAGCAACGGCAAGAGCTAGCCGAAGCTAACCGATCGACGCGCTAGCCCCTAGCAAACAGCCGATCGAGAACCTAGGTTTTCGATCGGCTGCGTTTTGTTTACGTTTTTTGCGTTTTGGCGTTGATGAACGAATCGGGGATTCATCAAATAATCGGGATGACTGGATTCGAACCAGCGGCCCCCTCGACCCGAACGAGGTGCGCTACCAAGCTGCGCTACATCCCGAGGCAGATTTCGTAATGCGACCGAGTCGGAACTCAGCGGCGCGAAATTTGACCTTCAGAATTATAGGCGATCGCGCATCATTTGCACAAAGATTCCCAGAAATTTACCCGAAAATTTCTACCGGACACGTTTCCCCTACATCACCGACTCCGCCAAAGCCCCATCCACCGCCGTTTCGCGGAATTGGATCGAGTCCTGGCGCGGATCCGCATGGCTGACTTCCAACCACAGGCGATCGCCCGGCGACAGATCCCGATGGAACCGCGTCGCCAACTCCACCCCCAAATCCTCCAACAACACCGAAGCCAACCCATCGTCCTCGCGCAACCAGCGCAACATCAGGGTTTGCCACGGGCCACGATTCCGCCGCAGATATTCCAAAATCCAATAGCGCGTCGTTTGGCGCTCCACCAGCGTCGCTTCGTAGGCCGTGGAACTCACGCCCTGCACCAGTTCCTGCATTTCATTAATCGAAAAGGGCAGCGTTTCGCCCCGCAGGTGCGCCTTGATTTGGAAATGGCCGAGCAAATCGGTATAGCGGCGAATCGGCGAGGTGATTTGGGTATAGGTGTCTAGGGCCAGGCTGGAGTGGCGCGATGGCGTGGTGCTCATTTCGCTGCGGGGCATACAGCGGCGGATCGCGCAGGCCCGCACGGGGCCCGCCGGCAGCAGCATCAATTCTTCGGCGGGGGGCAACTCCGGTTGGGGTTGGCTGCGGAAGGGCATGGGCAGGCTGTGCTCCTGGCCGTACCGGGCGGCCACTTCCCCGGCGAGAATCATCATCTCGGCGACCAAACTGCGCGCGCCGGAGTCGCCCAGCACGCGGATTTCGATGTCATCGTCCTTGACGGCGATCGAGGTTTCCGGCATTTCAATCCGAATTGCGCCTTGGCTGGCGCGCCAAGCGGCCCGGCGCTTCGACCATTTCGATAGGGCGGTCAACTGTGGCTCGTCGGTAATTCCCAGGTCGAGCATTTCGTCCACGTCGTCATAGGTGAGACGGTAGGTGGGTTTGACGTGGCTAGCCCGAATTTGGTAGTCCGCGACGGAGCCGTCATCGTTCAGGATGATCCCAAAGCTGAGGGCGCAGCATTGTCGGCCCTGGATCAGGCTCATGGGGCCGGTGGCTAGCTCGTGGGGAAACATCGGCACGGGGCCGGTGGGCAAATAGACCGTGGTGGCGCGGCGGCGGGCTTCGAGATCCAGATCGTTGCCGGGTTCGAGCCAGCGGGTGGGATCGGCGATGTGCACCCAAATTCGCTCGGTGCCGTCGCTGAGAAATTCGACGCTGAGGCCGTCGTCGATTTCGCGGGTGCTTTCGTCGTCGATCGTGTAGGTTTTGAGGTGAACCAAGTCAAGCCGATCGCGATCCAGATCGGGGGGTGGGGATTCGAGGTACGCACGGGCCACATCAAGCACCTTGGCAGAGAAACGGGTGGGCAGTTGCGATCGCCGCAAGTGCAAATTCTCGTGGGGACTCCACAGACCTAGATCCACGAGGAGATCGAAGGCGGCACGCTCGGTAGTGGGGCGATCGAGCTTTGCGAGTAAGTCTAGCGCAGCCGATCGATTGGTCATTTCATCGCCCTGAATCGCATAGCGTTCGAGTAGTTCGAGCCGCTGGCGGAAGGGCGATTCCTCAACGCTGGTCACATCTGGGGGATTGCCTAACACATCACTGGTTGCAGCTTTCACCCAGTCGCAGAAGGCCTGCTGCTCCTGTTCCCGTTGGCGGGCAAGGTCTTGCTGGCGGCGAATTTCCGTGACTTGGCTGGCGGGTCGGGGTTCGTAGCGATCGCCCTTCTGCTTAAAAAATAGCTTATCCTCACTCAGCATCCGGTGTGCGGCGTAACAGGTGACGGACGACACTTCCGAAAACAGAATCTGACTGAGATCCTTCGCATCGACCGCGCGGTTTTCTTCGCTCAGCAGTTCCCAGGCAATTTCGAGACTATCAGGATCAAAGTAGGGTTGGGTCGCCACCCGAAATGCGGCGATTTCCGCTGGCTGAAAACCGCCTCCAACGGTGTAGGTCACGTCTTGGGGGCGAATTTTATAGTTTTTGCCTTGTTCGCCGATCGCGATAAAGAGTTTTTTCCCTTCCGGGCGATCAATCGTTGCCAAAACCCGCTCATCGTCGAGTCGCAATTCAACCAGCGTTCCTTTGTCCATAGACTCGGCACCAAGCCTGCACAGTTCGGCTCTTAGTGTAGGGGATTGCTTGCCCCTCCGAACTGATGGTGAGAGGCGTTGGGGCAGTGGGCCAATCAATATTCAGTCAATATTCGGTCAATATTAGGAAATGAGGGCGATCAAGATCCATTCAAGATGCATTCAATAGTCCATTCACGATTCATCCCCTTGATCGTGGCACGTTGCCAACCCATTGCCTCATTCAGCGGGTCTCGGTCTCGGCCCAAGGACGATCGCGGGCCCGCCCAATTGGATCGGCGGCCACCGGCCACGGCCCCAGTCCATATAATGGCCACACCTTGACCACGCCTGATGCGATGCCCGATCGCCCCAACTGGGTTTTAGAAATTGCCCGATCGTGCGCCATCAAAACGAGCGATCGAGACTGTGCTAAAACCATAGGAAAACCCTAAAAAATCCTAGACCATCCAATTGAAATCATGACAAAATCAGCCTTCAACTTGCCCTATTTTGATGTTCTATTCAACGTAATTGATCAATCACCTACTATTCAAACCGCCTTTCGCCGCCATGTGCATTGGGGCTATTGGTCGAATCCCAGCATTGCCCAGAACACCCCCGAAGCCTTTGACCAAGCGGCTGAGCAGTTGACCCGCGAGGTCTACGGAACGGCGGGCATTCAAAACGGATATCAAGTCTTGGATGTGGGGTGTGGATTTGGGGGAACGATCGCCAGCCTAAACCAGCATTTTGCCGACTTAAAATTGACCGGCGTGAATATCGATGCTCGCCAGCTCGATCGGGCAAAACAATGGGTAAATCCGGTCAACAACAACACGATCGACTGGGTAGAAGCCAACGCGATCGCCCTGCCGTTTCCCGATGCCTCGTTTGATGTGGTGTTGGCGGTGGAATGTATTTTTCACTTTCCCGATCGACAACAATTTTTCCAAGAAGTGCGCCGCGTGCTCAAGCCCGGTGGAAAACTGGCAATTTCTGATTTCTTGCCTGCGCCGATCTTTTCTTGGCTGCCTTCCTTCAAATCGTCGAATACAACCAAACAGTTTTATGGTGAATTCGACATCAGCTACACGCTCGACTCCTATCGAAATCTAGCCCAGGAAACTGGTTTTCGCCTAGCCCTCTCACGAGACATTACGCGCGAGACCTTGCCAACCTACGCCTGCTTACGCGCCTTGGGGATCGAAACCGGTTGGGTTGATTTTTCGGCGGCCAGTCAAACCCTGTGGCTGGAATTGGTCAGCCAGTTACGATTGCTGAATTACTGGATTTTGGAGTTCGATCGCTGGTCATAAAAACCTTGGTTTCTAGGGAATTGCTGTTCGATCGGCCAAGCCAGTTTGTTGATCCCAATTCCTAGAGTTCATGATTCAGAAATAGTGCAGATGACGACTAAAACAGCCACCCAACCGATGATGATTACGGGCAAAACGCAACTCCTGGGCGTGATGGGCGATCCGATCGGCCATTCCCTGTCGCCGGTGATGCACAATCGGGCGATCGCCGCGCTCGGGGTCGATGCGGTCTATGTGGCATTTCCAGTCAAGCCCGCCGACTTGGCCACGGCCCTGGCGGGGTTTGCGGCGGTGGATGTGTTGGGGCTGAGTGTGACGATTCCGCATAAGCAAGCGGTGATTCCCTTGCTGGCGGAGGTGTCGGAGGTGGCCCAGGCGGTGGGCGCAGTGAATACGCTCTGGCGCACCGATCGCGGCTGGAGCGGCACGAACACTGATGTGGATGGGTTCATCGCTCCCTTGCGATCGCTGCGTGAGTCTTGGCAGGGGGCGACGGCGTTGGTGCTGGGCACGGGGGGCGCGGCGCGGGCGGTGATTGCGGGGGCGCAACGGTTGGGTTGCGATCGGGTGGTGGTGGCCGGGCGCGATCGGGCAAAGCTAGCGGCCCTGCAACACCACTTCGCGCCGCCGAATCCCCTGGCGATCGCCCTGCAAACGGTGCTGTGGGACGATCTCGACAGCGTGCTACCGACCACGGATTTGCTCGTCAACTCCACGCCCGTGGGGATGCATCCCCTGGAACATGACTCGCCCCTGTCGATCGGCCAGCTCGCCCTGCTGCCCGCCACCGCCGTCGCCTACGACTTGATCTACACCCCGCGCCCGACCCGCTTTTTGCAATGGGCGGCCGATCGGGAGTTGCGGGCGATCGACGGTCTTGAAATGTTGGTGCAACAGGGAGCCGTGGCCTTGACCCAGTGGCTGGGGCAGCCGGCCCCGATCGCCGTGATGCGATCGGCCCTCGAAACATTTCTTCATCACGCATAATTCTGCCAAATCACCCAAAATGGGCAATTGCTAACCAAATTTGGTTCAAAATCAAGGTTAGTCACCCCTAGGCATCATCTAACCAGCGGTTAGCAAGCGGTTGGCAAGCAGGATTGGGGCCAGGTGCGATCGGCCCTCGAAACATTTCTGCATCACGCATAATTCTGCCAAATCACCCAAAATGGGCAATTGCTAACCAAATTTGGTTCAAAATCAAGGTTAGTCACCCCTAGGCATCATCTAACCAGCGGTTAGCAAGCGGTTAGCAAGCGGTTAGCAAGCGGTTGGCAAGCGGTTGGCAAGCAGGATTGGGGCCAGGCACGTAGCAGCGTAAACGTCTCAGCTTGGAATTGAACGAGGAACTGCATGAATCGATCAACGGTCTTGCCTGTGTTGGCAGCCGCTGCCTTTGCTGCGTTTGCCTCCAGTGCCGCATACGTTGTGGATGGCATCGCGCGCGATCGGTTTGTGGAAGAGGCCCGATCGAGCCTGCTCGCCCGCCTCAGCACCAAACGCGCCAAGCTGGAATCCGCCCTCACCGCCCGGATTCAACTGGGCCAAAGCATCGTTCCCTACGAATTGAATGTGGGGCCCCTGTCGCAGACCCAGTTCAGCGCCTTTGCCCGATCGCTCATGGAACAGCAACCCGGCACAATCGCGATCGCCCTGCTGCGCCCCACCGCCCCCAACGCCCGCCCGATCGCGCCCCTCGTCTACCCCAACAACATCGCCACCGAACCGATCCTCGACAACTACGCCCAACAGCAACAGCGCTTTAAACAAAAAATTCCCAATGGGCTGATCGTCCAGCTCCCCCAGGCCTACACCAACCGCTCCCGCTACCTGGGCTATGTGCCCGTGTGCGACGGCCGCTGCTCCAGTCGCAATCCCGTGCGGGGAACCGTGATCGTCGTGTTTGACGAATTGGCCTTGCTGGCCGAAGCCGACCTGCTCAGTGCCGACACCACCACCACCTATGCCCTGTATGAACGTCTGGCCAATGGGAATGAGCGGTTGTTGGTGGGGTCTGCCGAGGTGTTCGATCGCAACCCAGTCATGCTAGAAATTCCGCTGCTGACCGGTCGTTGGCAATTAGCCGCCGTGCCCACTCAGGGTTGGACAGTCGTTGCCAACTCCATGCTCTGGCTGCGATTGGGAGAAGGAGCGGCGATCGGCCTGGGCACGCTGCTCACCTTCGTGCTGGTGCGCCAACCCCTGCGGCTACGGGTGGCGATCGACCAAACCCGCGAAACCAACCGCCTGCTGCGCGAAGAAATTCTCGATCGACAACTGGCCGAAACCAAGCTGCAAACCCTCACCGAACAGCTTGAACAACACGTCAACGAACGCACGGCCGAACTGTCGGCGGCCCTCGATCAGGTCAAACGGGCGCAGGTACAAGTGGTGCAATCGGAAAAAATGTCTAGCCTCGGGCAACTCGTGGCCGGCGTGGCCCACGAAATCAACAACCCCGTGAACTTCATCTATGGCAACCTGACCCACGCGCGGGACTATATCCAGAGCTTGCTGGGGTTTGTGGCCTTGCTGCGTCAGGAACAGCCGAGCTTGCCACCGACCGTCGCGGCCTATGCCGATCGCATTGATCTGGACTTTTTGGAAGAAGACTTGCCCAAACTGCTGAACTCCATGGAGCTAGGATCGGAGCGGATTCGCGGCATTGTGCATTCGCTGCGCATTTTTTCCCGGCTCGACGAATCCGACCTGAAGCGGGTGGACATCCACGAAGGCATCGACAGCACCCTGACCATTTTGAATCATCGGCTAAAGGGCAGCGACACCCAACCGGAAATCGCGATCGACAAGCACTACGATCGCACCCTGCCCCCGATCGAATGCTATGCCGGCCAGCTCAACCAAGTGTTTATGAACCTGCTGACCAACGCGATCGATGCCCTCGACGAAGCCGGCACACCCGAACCCACAATCACAATTTGCACCGCAGCCGCCGACCCCGCCACCCTCCGGATCCGCATCACCGACAATGGCCCGGGCATTCCCGCCGCCATCCAGTCCAAAATCTTTGACGCATTTTTTACCACCAAGCCCGTCGGCAAAGGCACGGGGATGGGCCTGTCGATTTCCTACCAGGTGATTACCGAACGCCACCGAGGCTCCTTGCAGTGCAGCACCGCGCCGGGCCCAGGAACAACGTTCACGATCGAAATTCCCGTCGAGCAAACCCCAGCCCCCCTCGCAGGAACCGGCGATCGCCCGGCCGCCGCCAGCTTGACGCGTTAGGATCGCGGGATCCTAGCGCAACGTCGGGCACGTGATGTCGATCGCCCAGCCTGTACACAGAGATTGCTAAAGTGCAAGGGCTGATCAGCCCGTCTTGATTAGCCCATTCGGATCGGAACGTTCTGGGCCAATGGGCCATCGGCCGCCAGACCCTTTCGGTCGATCGCCCTTTGCCCCAGCTCGCTCCCGGCCGATCGCTCCTTTCCCCCAGGCCAGGTGCAGCGGGCAAGCCTCAAGGAATTGCTGCATTGCCCGTCACGCACAGGTCTGCGGGCACAGGTCTGCGGGCACAGGTCTACGGGCACAAGTCTATTGAACTCGGGTTAATCAACGGCTGTCGTGGGTGTTTATACCGGGGAGTCAGTGAAATATGTCAGATTCAGTCGCAACGGTCAAAATCCTGGACGCAACGACGCAATTGCTCTCACCGGAGCCGATCGTCAATTCTGGGGAGCATCCTGATTCGGAGCAGCTCGCCGCCCTGGAGTTGGCCACGCAGGCCCAAGCCGTCGTTGATGTGGTGACCCACAGCCATGTGCTGCTAGCGGTGGTGCATCATCAGACCTTTCAGGTGGAAATGGCCAATATGGCCTTTTGTCGGGCGGTGCGGTTGGCGGGCCGCGATCTGCCCGTGATGGGGCTGGTGACGGTGGAGCGATCGCTCTCGGAGTTGCTGCCGGGACTGGAATCGGAGGTGTTGCAGGAATGGTTGCGGCGACAGGTGGCCTATCGGTTGCTGCTCGATCGCCACCCCAAGGATGGCCGGATTCGTCGCCTGTTGAATGTGCCTCGGTTGCTTCAGGTGGGCGATCGCTGGATGGAGTTGTGGTTGCGGCCAGAGGCCTTGGAGTTTCAGGCGATCGCCCCCGAAGTCCAGGCCTTGATCGACTCCTCCGCCTCCCTGCCGGCCTTTGAAAGCGACTTTCGCTTGGACTGGTGCCAACTGCGGGGCAAGCTGCTGATCGAAGGCTGGGACGTGACGGCGCGCGAACAGTTGCGGCGGTTGGGGCGGCTGTTGTTAAACGGTCACTCGATTTTGCAGCCGGAGAAGTTCCGCGAAGCGGGCCTGGCCATGCGATCGCTCTTTTCGGGCGATGCCAACTTTGTGTTGCGGACGGATGGCGATCGCTTGCAGTTGACCCTCGGCAGCGAAACCCGCCTGCGAACGGTACGGGGCTATGATTTGGCCGATTTAGCCACCTCGCCTTGCTTGCTGGCCATGCAGTCGGATCAGGTCACGATCATTCGGGATTTAGGCACGCAGGTTGTCACTCCGTTGGAAAAAGACCTGCGGGATCTAAAGATTCGATCGCTCCTGCTGATTCCCCTGACGTTGCGCGACAAAATGGGCGATCGGCCCTCACAACTGATGGGCCTGGTCGGGATCGCCAGCCGCTTACCGGATAACTTTGACCTGCTGGATCTCGATCGGGCAGAACTGCTGCAACCCCCCTTCGCCGTGGCCCTCCGCCAAGCGGGGCAATATCACTTTAGTAATATTCATCCCGCCGTCGAGTGGAAATTCCTGCAAGAGGCCGAGCGCCGCAGTTGGGGCCTGCCCTCCCAGCCGATCGCCTTTGAAAACGTCTATCCGCTCTACGGCATCTCGGACATTCGCGGCTCCTCGATCGCGCGCGATCGGGCCATCCAGTCCGACCTACTCGCCCAGTTTCGCCAGGCCCTCACCATCCTCGACTGCGCCTGCGCCGCCAAAGATCTGCCCCTGCTCAACCAACTGCGGCTCGACCTTCAGGAATACATCACCAACCTCGAAGCCGGTGTCACCGTCGAAGCCGAAGTGCGCGGCGGTCAATACCTGCGCGAAAGCATCGAAGGCGATCTCGACTATCTCGCTAACCTCGACGAAGCCACCGCCGCTGCCGTCGCCGCCTATCGCCAAGCCTGTGACAACCCCCATGGCAGTGTCTACGAAGCCCGCGCCGAATATGACCATCTGGTGAACGAAATTAACCGCCAGATGCGCACCACCTGGGATCTCTGGCAAGGAAAAATGCAGGCGATCACCCCCCACTATTGCGACATCGAATCCACCGACGGCATCGACCACATGATCTATGCCGGGGCCTCGATCTATCCAGAGTTCACCGGCTTCCATCTTCGGAGCCTGCGCTACGAACAACTGCGGGCGGTCTGTGCCTGTGCGCGGATGGGCTTTGAAATTGAGCGCACCCTCAGCGACCAATTGCCCCTCACCCATTTGGTGTTGGTGCAAGGGTCAACGGTCGATATTTTGCACGACGAAAATACCGAAAAGCTGTTTGATGTGCGGGGAACCCGCGATACGCGCTACGAAATCGTCAAAAAACGGATCGACAAGGCGCGCAATGCGATCACGGGGGAACGGATTACCCAGCCGGGATGCCTGACGGTGGTCTATGCCACGGAGGATGAGGGGCACGAGTACCAGGAATATTTGCGCTATTTGGAACGGGAGGGGACGATCGGCCCGGGGCGAGAAACCGGCGAAGTCGAAGCACTCCAGGGCGCAAATGGCCTGCGATTTATCCGCGTCACCGTTCTACCCGAGCCGCCGTCGCCCAACCCATCCGCCGCCTCAGAACCCGCCACCGACTAGAGACCGGCTAGAGACCGGCCCGATCGAGCGTCGCCGCCAACACCTCTGGATCCACCACCAAATCATCGCGGTAGGCCTGGGTTTGGGCGATCATGTCGTCCGGCGGGAGCGGCGGCTGGGTTTCGCGCCCCAGCACCGCCCAATAGTCCAGCCCGCCACAGTTCGCCGCCAGCCAAAAGAAGTTGGCCACGTAGCGCGGCGGAAACAGTTCCACCACGATCGCCCCCGGTTCCGCGTAGGCCAAGTTGGTCAAGCCCGCCCCGTGGGGAGCGACGATCGCCCGGGCCCGCGAAAACAGCGCCGCCTGCTCGCCCAGGCTCAAGCCATCGAGATCGATCGCCCGGAAGCCGCGCTGATCGAGCAGCGGCCAAATCTCCGCCTCGTTTAAAAACCGGCGATGTTTCACATTTTGCCGCCGGGTGATGTAGAGCCGATCGGGACAGCCGGCCGGGTCGATCGCCCGCGCCAGGGGCAAAAAATCCCGCCGCAACACCTGCCGCGTTTGGGGTGTAAAGCTGTTGTCCGAAATCGGGGTGCAGCGGCCGATCGGGGGCAGGGCGAGCAGCCGATCGGCTTGCAGGTGCGGAAACCGATCGCTCGACACCACCCGATCGGGATCGATCCCCAACCGCTCCAGGGTGGCGAACTGAAACGGATAGTCCAGCCGATCGACCACCCACCAATCGATCGTCGATCGCTCAAAGCCCGCCCGCTGCAACCAATCCAGCCGAGGCCAGCAATCCACCATCCAGTGCCAATAGTTGGGCCGAAAGCGCACGGACAAAAACGCCGCCGTCCCCGGCAACCGCTTCAGGGGCGGCGGCTGGCTGGCCGCCTGCAACGCCGCAATCCCCGCCGACACCTCCGCAATCACCCGGTTATCCGCCGTCGTGATGCAAATGCCCATTTGTGAAATCTGTGCCCGCCCCTGGGGAATCGCCGCCACCCCAGGCCGAGGCAACGGCGGCAACTGGGGAGCCGTCGCCGGATCCAAGTGGGGATGCGTCGGGCCGAGCATCTTGGCCGGTTGCAACGTTGGATAGGGCGCGATCGGGTCGAGCCAGCGCGTCTCCACCGTGGGCACCGCGTCCGCCAAGCACCAATCAAACGGCCGATCGACCCGGGCAAACTCCCGCACCAACTCCGGCGACAACTGCCATCGATCGCAAGCCACCGCTTCGGTTTCACGCCCCAGGGCCCGGAGCGATCGCCCCACCCCAAAACAACAAAACGCCGCATTGCCATTGGCCTGGAGCGATCGCAAATGGGCCTGGATCGCCCTCGGCCAATCCCCCAATTCCTCGGCCCCTTGCGCCGCCCGCTGCCACCGCCGCCAATGGGCCGGCTCCAGTTCCGCCGCCCGCCACAGGGCCGCCACCGCCGCAGGCCAACGCTGCAACTGGGCCAACACCTCCGCGAGTTGCACATATAAATCCGACTGCAACGGCCGATCGCAAATCGCCGATCGCAATTGTTGCCGGGTCAATTCAAGATCGATCGGCTCCGTCTCGATCGGCTCCGGGGTTTCGGCTGCTCGCACCGTTGAATCTGGTGAATCTGGCCTTGGGGTTGCCACCGTTCCCACTCTCCAACCCAATAAACAACCGCTTCCTATTTACCCATCATCGCGGCTTCTGGTTCCACCAACACGATCCGCAACACCCACGCCCCTTGGAACCTCAGGGGCGATCGGCCGTTATTCACACTTTCCCCAACCCCGGGTCTATCCATCAAGATCATCCATGTTCTAGACCCATCGCCACAGCCCTGTTGTAGAGAATTGGGACACTGTTATCATCCAGATTTCGCTCAAATGCCAATCACAGCAACTATTAAGGGCCTTGACCTATCTCACCCCCGAGCAAAATTTAGGATTTTGAAATACTCTCAAACACAACGCAGAGATAAACAGAATATGTTTTGATCTCAAAAGCTGGCTCTTTGTCAGTGAAAATACTGAAATGTATTTTATGCAACATTCATGGAATCTGAACAATCAAAAATCTCAGCATGTATTAAAACAAACAACATGCGGTAATGTTTGGTATCACAATCTACCGATTGATAGTTATTCAAACTAGAAAGCAGTCATTCCAGAAGCTGGAATTCTTATATTTCAAGGCTTACACAACTTTGTTGGCAACTAAAAATCCCTAAACTCACGAGAGAGCATTGACTATTTTCAGGAATTCATTTATATAAAACTCTGTGATCAGTGTCTACTAACTACCTCAGGTCTCTGGAGTAGAGTTTGTTCTAAGCGTTCCGAATTTCGGCCATTCTCTTCAGAAAACCACCTAACAGAAATTTCTCGTTAGACGCATTGCGAGGTTCTAATATCATGGCAACGATTGAATTTTTAGTCAGAAATACTTCGCACTCTAGAGTCAGTCCGTTCCCAAAGAAATAACCACAGACAAAGCCCAACTTAAGTTATTCGATATTCATTAAGGTCACTACAACATTTTGACGTACTCACTGGTGACGTAGGTAGCAAGAGTCTAGACGGCTTGCCTAGTCATGTTTACCAACGTCATTACAGTCCAAAAACCAACCAAATCTTCCAATAAATACCAGTGGTTTTTCTACATTTTTTCGGCTATTTGGACGCAGGCCGCGGCTTGGACTGGTGAGTGATGCCCACTGACCACTTCGACAATCTCCAGCACCATGACTGAAGCCCGATCTCAACCCGATCGCTCTGTCCCAACGTCCTCCCTCCCTCCGCAGTCCCTTGTCTGTGTAACGGGCTTACCGCGTGCCGGTTCCACGCTGCTTTGTCAGCTTTTGGCGGAACATCCCGAAATTGCGTGCGATCGCATGAGTTCGCCACTGTTGGGCGCTTTGCAAGCCCTGCGCGGCCACCTCAGCGACAGCGAGTTTTTGTTGGCTCGACTCGATGGGAATTTCGACCCCACCTATCAGCGACTTCAACGATCGAGCCGGGCCTTTGCGGCCGCCTGGTGGGACACCGATCGCCCGATCGTGGTCGATAAACATCGCGGCTGGCTCAGTCAACTGGAGCTGGCTCTGGAGCTTGACCCCCAGGCCCGCATGTTGGTTTGTGTGCGGGAACTCAGCCAGGTGCTCGGCTCGATCGAAGCCCAGCATCGCCGTACCGTCTGGCTCGACTTTCCCGATGACTTAGCCAACCTGTCGCCCTACACCCGAGCCGAGGCCCTGTTTGCCCCGGCAGGCGTGATTGGCGCACCCCTGCGGGCCATCCAAGCCGTTCAGGATCGTCCGGCAATGGAGCAACAGCGCCTCTTTTTTGTGGTGTTTGAACATCTGGTGCAGGAACCGGCGGCGGTGATGGCAGAAATCTTCGCTTGGTTGGGCCTGTCGCCCCAGGCGATCGACCCGCAAAACCTCACCGTGCAGCCCCACGAAGCCGATAGCTACTACCGCTTCAAATATCGCCATCAGACCTTTGGGGCCGTGCGATCGCCCCCGGCGCATCAAATTTCACCCCGAATCACGGCAGAACTGCAAGACACCCATCGCTGGTTTTACGAGCTGTTCTATCCAGGCTTACTGTGACCTGAGCCTCACGGATAACCCTGCCGATGACACTGCCTAGGGGGCGCTGTCATCGGTTCCTCAACCACCCCAATCCCACTACTCAAGGCAACCATGGCTGATATCTTCGTCAATCTGTCCGATGACAACGGAACTGGAACGGATACCGACAGTAATCCTTCAACGCTAATACCAATTTCCTAAAGTCCTGCTACTGAGAAGGCGCTCATCAACCAATCCCATTGCGTCAAGCTCTTGACCGTTTCCGCTGACAACTGCCTCACCCACTTGCTGAGCTGTTTCTGTAAGTCCTCCA
>QLAH01000186.1_pt1 | contig 48951 bp, 52 predicted proteins | sample 4693081 | NCBI WGS metagenome assembly QLAH01 (sample SAMN09425401, study PRJNA476045) | Lake water metagenome, whole genome shotgun sequencing project. | reverse complement strand
CTGGTCGAAATGACACGGTGCACTCATTTCTTCTAAAATACTTAAATTTATCTTCAAAAATTAGATAATCAATAACTTAAACTTATAATGATTTGGTACGAAAATTGTTATTTATCAAAATATTGATTATTTTTGCATCATCATAATGAAAGCACAAACATTACATATCGAAAATCCTTCAAAAGAATTAGTAGAATTCTTTAGAAAACTTCGTGCTGAAAAAGAAGAGCATAAAGCAAAACTTGTTGCTAAAAAAGACGCTTATTTTCCTAAGTCTAAATAATTCTTGTTTTGAGTTTAGAGACAGAAATTCCTTTTGAATCAGAAGAAGGTCATCAATATCTTATAAGTTTCAGAGAATTTCCAACGAATCAAACAAACTATGGTATTCCTTTAATCGACACCTCAATCACTTTAATGTCTTCTAAAGTTGAAACTAATTCGCTAAAAACTTTAAATCATTTTATTTCAATAGTTTTAGATTACTTAGAAAAAAATGATGTGATTATTTATTACTATTGTGATACAACTCCCATAAATATAAGGCAAACACGTAAACAACATTTCAGTTATCAAGAATTTCGATTTTATTTATTTAATCTGATGTTCAACAAATTAAAATCAGACGATTATTTTTTACAAAACATTATTATTTCAGATAATGTAAATGGAAATCATTACACTTCACTAATTTCTAGAACAGCTAACAAGGAAAAAATTGAATTAGTTAAATTAGATATTGAAAAATTAAATAAATAATCTCGGCTCTGTCATTTCGACGCAGGAGAAATCACATAACACTAAGCAAAATTAGTTAACAACTTTATGTGATTTCTCCCTCTGGTCGAAATGACATGGTGAAAACAGCTCTACGGAAGTAAATCTCCTCTCTCTGAATTCTCCCGACTTCGAGGTATCTCAAAAAACGCTCACTCAACAAATCATTTCAACCTATTTTTTTGTACCTTCCGCCTTGTTAAGGTTTATTCATTGAACATGAAGATAAAATTACACTTAGTTGGGTTGAGTTTTTTGGGTTGTTTTTCCATTGTGTGCGGACAAAACAGTACGAAACGCACCTTATTTTTGGGCAACAGTTATACCGCTTCCAATAATTTACCCCAAATGATTGACAATGTCGCCAACTCCACCGGCGATGATTTGATATATGACAGCTACACACCCGGCGGTTACACATTTATGGGGCACAGCACCAACGCTACTTCGCTCAACAAAATAGCACAAGGCAATTGGGATTTTGTGGTGCTGCAAGAACAAAGTCAACTCCCTTCTTTTCCCGATTCGCAAGTTCAAAACCAAGTATATCCGTATGCTCAACAGTTAAATAATCTCATCAACCAACAAAACCCCTGTGCAGAAACCGTTTTTTACATGACGTGGGGAAGAAAAAACGGCGATGCTTCTAATTGTGCCAATTGGCCACCGGTTTGCACCTACACCGGCATGGATGATTTATTGAATGAACGCTACCGTTTTATGGCGGAAGACAATAATGCGATTCTTTCTCCGGTGGGTGCCGTTTGGCGATACATTAGAGAAAATTATCCAACCATCGAATTGTATTCCGCCGATGGAAGTCACCCTTCTGTAGCCGGAACCTATGCGGCTGCGTGTAGTTTTTATGCCACTTTATTCCGAAAAAATCCTGAGCAAATTACCTTTACTGCCGGACTTACCAATGAAGTAGCCACAGCTATTCGAACGGCGGCTAAAGTGATTGTTTTTGACCAATTGTTAGAATGGCACATTGGCGAATATGACCCGATGGCTAATTTTGTGATTGAAGAATTGGGTAGCGGACAATTTTCGCTTACGAACACCTCCGAAAATGCTACTTCGTATCTCTGGAATTTTGGGGATGGTACAACCTCAACAGAGACAAATCCTTCTCATACTTATACCGCTACGGGAGAATTTACCATTGAATTAACGGTTGAATCATGTGGAAAAACGGCTACATATGCTCAAACGGTTGTAGTGACTACTTTATCTTTAGGAGAAGTAATTCATCCCAAAAAAGCAATACAAATTTACCCGAATCCGACACATAATTTCATCACGATTGAATCTCCAGAAGAGTACATTGGAAAATCCATCTATTTAATTGATATTACAGGAAGAATGGTTATGAATGCAAACCTCAACGCACTAAAAACATTTCATGATCTTTCCCATTTAACGGATGGTGTTTATTTTTTAAAGGTAAATGACAGCTCTAATTCTACGGTTAAAATTGTGAAAAAATAATTTTTTTATTTTATTAACTTTGTAGTCGTGGAAGAAAGAAATCTATATATAATTGCAGGATGCAACGGAGCGGGAAAAACAACGGCTTCATTTACAATATTACCTGATATTTTAGATTGTAAAGAGTTTGTAAACGCAGATGAAATTGCAAAAGGTCTTTCGCCATTCCAACCTGAAAAAGTTGCCTTTGAAGCCGGAAGAATTATGCTTCATCGAATCAACGAACTTCTTCTACAAAATGAAAATTTTGCTTTTGAAACCACTCTTTCTACAAAAAGTTATAAAAACAAAGTGCTTGAAGCGAAAAACAAAAATTATAATGTAACATTGTTATTCTTTTGGTTAAAAAATCCTAAATTAGCTAAAGAAAGGGTAAAAACGAGAGTTTTAGAAGGTGGTCACAACATTCCTGAAGATGTTATTGAAAGAAGATATACCAAAGGAATTAAAAACTTATTTGACATTTACATCCCTATTATGGATCAAGTTCTTATCTTTGATAATTCAGAAGGAAAGCATCAATTAATCGCTGAAAAATCAAGCACAGAAGAATTGAATATTCTAGACGAACACAAGTTTAACGAATTAAAAAGTTACGTATGACACCTGAAGCAAAAATAGATCGCCGAAACAAAATTATAAAAGGTCTTGAAAAAGCCTATGAAAAAATGCTTGTTTTTAAAAAAGAGCGTAAAAGCGAACTTGTGATTATGCAAGACAATAAAATTGTGAGAATTAAACTTTAAAAGAATTCTAATTTATCTTTACTTCTTATTGTGTTTTGTGGACTTCGTAGCAAAACCATCCTAAAACTCATCCTCAAAAAAATTCGTGCCTCCCCTCCTTCGCAGCAAAACAAAAAACCAAAAAAAACCCACCCTTATTTGCATAAGGATGGGAAAAATTGCTATGAAAAAGAATCTACTAGTTTCCTAGTAAAGTTCAAATGTAAAAATATTTTTCAAATTACGAAAACATATCCTTAACTTTTTCAAAAAAAGATTTATCTGTTTTTTCAGGATGCGGAATAAAGTTTTCATCTGTCAGCATTTTCTCAAAAAACTGACGCTGTTCGCGGTTTAACTTCTTGGGTGTCCAAACATTAATATGAACTAACAAGTCGCCATTACCATACGAATTTAAACTTGGAATTCCTTTTCCTTTTAATCGCAAAATCTTACCGGATTGGATTCCTTCTTCCAGTTTAATTCGCACTTTTCCGCCCACGGCTTCAATCTCTTTGGAAACACCTAAAGCTGCTTCGGCCACACTAATGTATAAATCATAGTGAAGATTTTCACCTTCCCGTTTCAAAAATTCGTGTTCAATTTCTTCAATGGCCACAATCAAATCACCCGGAACTCCGTTGCCCGGTGCATCATTTCCTTTTCCGGAAACTTTCAATTGCATATCATTCACTACTCCAGCCGGAATTTTGATTGAAACCGTTTCGTCTTCCAAAATCATTCCTTGAGCATCGGCATTATTGGGTTTAGAACTAATGGATTGTCCAGCTCCACCACAGGTTGGACACGTAGTTGCCGTTTGCATTCTACCTAAAATGGTATTCGTCACCCGTAACACCTGACCGGAACCGTTACACGTCCCACACGTTTTATACGAAACACCCGGAGCTTGAATTTTACGTTTTACTTTTACTTTCTTTTCAACGCCATTAGCAATTTCATCTAAGGTCAATTTTACTTTGATGCGAAGATTACTTCCTTTCATTCTACGTTGACCGCCACCGCCAAAGCCTCCACCAAATCCACCGAAACCACCACCAAAAGCACTTCCGAAAATATCACCAAACTGACTGAAAATATCATCCATGTTCATGCCGCCACCGCCAAATCCGCCATTGCCTTCAAAAGCAGCATGACCATATTGATCATAACGGGCTTTTTTATCGGGGTCGCTAAGCACTTCATAAGCCTCAGCCGCTTTTTTAAAGTTTTCTTCCGCTTCCTTATTTCCCGGGTTTTTATCTGGGTGAAATTCAATCGCCTTCTTGCGATAGGCTTTTTTAATTTCTTCTGCAGAAGCTCCTTTTGAGATGCCTAATATTTCGTAATAATCTTTTTTCATTGTTTTGAATTCGAAATGTTCTATTTAATAAGGTGATAAAACACCATTCATAATTATTGTCCGATTACTACCTTTGGAAATCGAATAATTTTATCGCCTAATTTATATCCTTTTTCAACTACATCTACAATTTTTCCTTTCAAATCGTCTGATGGAGCAGGTATTTGTGTGATGGCTTCCGCAAAATCAGCATTAAAATCATCTCCGGCTTTAATTTCAACTTGCTCCAATCCTTTTGAAACCAAAGTTGATTTCAATTTATCATGAATCAATTCCACCCCTTTTAATAATACCTGTTCTTCCGTAGTATCATTTTTTGAAATTTGTACCAACGCACGATCAAAATCATCCAATACAGGTAATATCGCTTGCAAAACTTCTTGATTAGCCGTTTTGAATAAATCAATTCGTTCTTTTGCAGTTCGCTTTTTGAAATTTTCAAATTCGGCAAAAAGGCGTAAAAATTTATCTTTTTCTTTGGCTAACTCTTCTTCTAATTTTTCTTCTTTGGTCATTTCTACCGGAGGAATCTCGGTATTTTCTTGGTTTTGCTCTACTGAAACCTCATTTTCAATGATTTCCTTTTCACTATTTTCTGTATGCTCTTGGTTCATATTTTTAAAAAATTTTTTAAACATTGCTTTGTTTTCATTGGATTGCAAAAGTACTGCCAATTATTTAAAAATGTCAAATTGTCAGCAAAATTTGTCGCAATACTTCTTTGATTTTAATATTTTTTTAAGAGTATGCAACCTAGAGCTTTTCTACTTTTGTTGAAACTTTAAACATAAAACTATGAAAAAAATCATTTTAAGCTTGGTGGTTGTAACCACTTTATCGTTAACTTCTTGTAAAAAAGAAGCAGAATCAACAGAACCGGTTGAAGTAGCGGCAGAGGCTTCAGCAGAGTCAAATACTTTCAAAGTTGACGCAACTAAGTCATCAATTGAATGGGTTGGAACCAAACCAGCAGGAAAACACAATGGTACCATTTCATTATCAGCCGGAGAACTTTCGTTGAATAACGGAAAAGTGGAAAGCGGTAAATTTACCATTGACATGAACACTATCACAGTTTTAGACTTAAAAGCCGGTGACGGAAAAGAAGATTTAGAAGGTCACTTAAAAGGTTTAGGAAAAGAAGAAGACGCAGACCATTTTTTCAATACAAAAAAATTCCCGGAAGGAACATTTGAAATCACTTCTGTAGAAACGGTTGACGCAAAAACCACTGTAAACGGTAATTTAACCTTAAAAGGAATTACAAAACCGGTTTCATTCCCGGCAACTATTGCCGTTGATGGCAACAACTTGACATTAAGCAGCGAATCGTTTAAAATTAACCGCACACTTTGGGGTGTAAACTATGCTTCAAAATCGATTTTTGACAACTTAAAAGATAAATTTGTAGATGACGAAATCGAACTAAAAGTAACGGTAACTGCTACAAAATAATTTTTAAAATACATAACAAGAACTCCTCCTAAAAAGAGGAGTTTTTTTATGTTAATAAGTTTTCAAGAGCTTTATCTACTGTTGAATATTGAAATTGAAAACCGGCTTGTTGTATTTTTTGAGCACTTACTTTTTGACTGGAAAATAATAATTCATGCATCTCGCCTAAAATCATTCGCATCGCAAAGCGTGGAATGTTTGGCATAAAAAGTGGTTTTTTAACCGCTTTTGCAATGGCTTTGGTGAGTTCTTTATTACTTACCGGATGTGGAGCAACGGCATTATAAACCCCTTCCAATTGGTTTTGAGAAGCAAAAACAAAAATTGAGGCCAAATCAGTAACATGAATCCAAGATTGCATTTGTTTTCCGGTACCAAAAGGGGAACCAAAACCTAATTTTACGGGTTTCACCATTTCTAGAAGTGCTCCACCTTTATTAGACAAAACTAAACCAATTCTAATTTTACAAACCTTAATGTTCAATCGTTTAAAAGCATCAACACTTTCTTCCCACTTAAAAACAACTTGCCCTAAAAAACTATTGTCAACTGCTTTATCGTCCTCTGAGTAAAAAGCTGTCAAACTATCCGGATAAATTCCAATGGCAGAGGCGGAGACAATTTGTTTGACTTGATTCGGATGATTTTTAACTGCATTAAAAAGCAATCGAGTACTCAAGACTCTGCTTTCTATAATCTCTTGTTTATAAGCAGCTGTCCATCGTTTAGAAACGGTAGCTCCCGCCAAATGAATAATTGTATCAACTCCCTCCAAACAACTTTCATCAATGGTTGCATTTTGCAAATTCCAATAAAATCCTTTTGCTTTTGTACCGGAAATAATTTTACTTTTTGACGTAGATAGATAGTGAATTTCAATGCCATTTTTTTCTAACAATGTCATTAATTCATTTCCCACCAATCCGGTAGCTCCGGTAATTAAAACTCTCATTTTTTTGATTTTACACAAAGTTAAGCCAATACTACTAAAAGTAAAATTAATTAGGAATAGTTTAAGTATTGTTTCAGAGCTAAAATCGTTAAAAATTGTAAACTTAAATTTCAGATTCACTTGTTAAAGTTCTATATTTGCAACCCAAAGTTTTGAGATAAAAAAATAAAGTATGATAAAAGTAAGTTTACCGGATGGTTCGGTGAAAGAGTTTGAAAAGAATTCTACACCAATGGATGTTGCAAAAAGTATTAGTGAAGGATTAGCGAGAAATGTAATTTCTGCATCCTACAATGGCACTATTGTTGAAACGACAACCACTTTAACTACCGACGGTTCTTTAATTTTATATACTTGGAATGACAAAGAAGGAAAGAAAGCGTTTTGGCATTCCACCTCTCACGTGATGGCTCAGGTGTTGGAAGAAAAATATCCCGGCATCAAGTTAACGTTGGGTCCGTCAATTGACAATGGATTTTACTATGATGTAGATTTTGGTGATACAAAAATTACAGAAGCCGAATTTAAAGCCATTGAAGATCGTGTACTTGAAATTGCTCGTGAAAAACATGAGTTTAAAATGCGTCCCGTTTCCAAATCAGAAGCATTGGAAATCTATAAAAACAACGAATACAAAACAGAATTAATTTCCAATTTAGAAGACGGAACCATTACATTTTGTGATCATTCCAACTTTTTTGATTTGTGTCGTGGTGGTCATATCCCCAACACCGGATTGATTAAAGCTATGAAAATCATGAGTGTAGCGGGTGCTTATTGGCGTGGAGATGAAAAAAACAAGCAGTTAACACGTGTTTATGGTATTTCTTTTCCTAAACAAAAAGACTTAACTGATTATTTAGAGTTACTGGAAGAAGCCAAACGTAGAGACCATCGGAAATTAGGAAAAGAATTAGAATTATTTGCTTTTTCTCAACGGGTTGGACAAGGTTTACCCCTTTGGTTACCAAAAGGAGCTGCTTTGCGTGATCGTTTAGAGCAATTTTTGAAAAAAGCTCAAAAGAAAGCGGGTTACGAACAAGTTGTTACACCACATATTGGTCAAAAAGAATTATATGTTACTTCAGGTCATTATGCAAAATATGGAGCTGATAGTTTTCAACCGATTCACACACCGGCAGAAGGCGAGGAGTTTTTGTTGAAACCGATGAATTGTCCACATCATTGTGAAATTTACAACAATAGACCTTGGAGTTATAAAGATTTACCAAAACGATATGCTGAATTCGGTACAGTTTATCGTTATGAACAAAGTGGTGAATTGCATGGTCTAACACGTGTGAGAGGATTTACACAAGATGATGCACATATTTTTTGTACACCGGAACAACTAGACGCCGAGTTTAAAAACGTAATTGATTTGGTTTTATATGTTTTTGGTTCTTTAGGATTTGAAAACTTTACGGCACAAATTTCCTTACGTGATCAGGAAAACAGAGATAAATATATTGGCAGTGACGACAATTGGGAAAAAGCGGAAAACGCAATCATCAATGCTGCTCGGGACAAAGGATTGAATACTGTTGTTGAATATGGTGAAGCGGCATTCTATGGCCCTAAATTGGATTTTATGGTCAAAGATGCTTTGGGAAGACAATGGCAATTAGGAACCATTCAAGTAGATTATAACTTACCGGAACGATTTGAATTGACCTACAAAGGCTCTGACAATGAAATGCATCGTCCGGTGATGATTCATCGAGCCCCTTTTGGTTCAATGGAGCGTTTTATCGCTATTTTATTAGAACATACCGCCGGAAATTTCCCATTATGGTTAATGCCGGAACAAGCTATAATCTTGTCTTTGAGTGAGAAATATGAAAATTATGCCAAAAAAGTTTTAAGTTTGCTGGAAAATCACGAAATTCGCGGCCTAATTGACAATCGCAACGAAACGATCGGAAAAAAAATCCGAGATGCTGAAGTGAAGAAAATACCGTTCATGATTATTGTTGGTGAAGAAGAAGAAAAAAACGGCACAATTTCTGTGAGAAGACACGGTCAAGAAGGAAAAGGAAATATCACCTGTACAATTGAAGAGTTCGCTTCAATTGTTTCAGAGGAAATAAACAAAACATTAAAACCATTTATTGTTTAATTTAAAATTTAATAGTCATAGCAATTAGAAACAACAAGGGTTATCAACCCAGAGTAGAAAAGAAAGACGCACATCGTATCAATAACTTGATTAGAGTGCCTGAAGTTCGTTTAGTTGGCGACAACATTGAACCGGGAGTTTACAAAATTACGGAAGCCCTTCGCTTAGCCGAAGAATTAGAAGTAGATTTGGTAGAAATTTCGCCAAATGCAGAACCACCGGTATGTAAGTTAATGGATTACGGTAAATTTGTTTACGAACAAAAAAAACGTGAAAAGTTATTAAAATCAAAGTCAACTCAAATTGTTGTAAAAGAAATCAGATTTGGTCCACAAACTGATGAGCACGACTATGATTTTAAGAAAAAGAATGCTGAGAAATTCTTAAAAGAAGGTGCAAAATTAAAAGCATTCGTTTTTTTCAAAGGTCGTTCTATCATTTATAAAGAGCAAGGACAAATTCTTTTGTTGCGTTTAGCACAAGATTTGGAAGAACTTGGAAAAGTAGAAGCTTTACCGGTTTTAGAAGGAAAGAGAATGATTATGTATATTGCTCCTAAGAAGAAAAAATAAGGTGCTGAGGTTCTGAGCTACTGAGTTACAGAGATTATAATCAGACACCAAAAAATAGTAAGTAAGTTGAATCACAAATAAATTTGGGAAATTATGCCTAAAATGAAAACAAAATCCAGTGCTAAGAAACGCTTCAAAGTGACTGGCTCTGGTAAAATCAAGAGAAAACACGCTTTTAAAAGTCACATTTTGACTAAAAAATCTAAAAAGCGTAAATTAGCTTTAACTCATTCTGCATTAGTACATGCGTCTGATGTGAAAAGTGTTAAAGAACAATTAAGGATTATCTAGTATTCAGTCGCAGTCACAGTACACAGTTTAAAACTGTTAACTGAGACTGAAAACTGAGAACTTTTACCCTTTAGGTTAAAACAATTTTAATAACCTTGGAGTATGGCCAATAAGTTCCCTTGATTCAATTCGGGACGCCTGCTACAAAAAAACAAGAAAATTATGCCAAGATCAGTAAATTCAGTTGCTAAAAGAGCAAGAAGAAAAAAAGTATTAAAGCAAGCCAAAGGTTTCTTTGGAAGACGTAAAAACGTTTGGACAGTTGCTAAAAACGCGGTAGAAAAAGCAATGCAATATGCTTACCGTGACAGAAAGCAAAACAAAAGAAACTTCCGTTCATTATGGATCATGCGTATTAACGCCGGTGCTAGATTGGAAGGAATGAGTTATTCTCAATTTATCGGGAAAGTAAAAGCTAACGGTATCGAATTGAACCGTAAAGTTTTAGCTGATTTAGCAATGAATCATCCGGAAGCTTTTAAAGCCATTGTGAATAAAGTAAAATAAACGTTTTATCAACCCGATTTTAACTTACTTAATATAAAAATCCCAATCGAAAGGTTGGGATTTTTTTATTGAAACACTTCTTCATTTTCTCCATCAAAACTGGCATAAACCATACTTGGATGGGAATCTTGATGGAACATATTTCCTTTATTATCAATGGCAATCGCACCTGCAAAACCATCAAAAGGTTTCAGTTCTTGAAAAGTTTTGTCAAATGCTTGTTCAAGCGTCATTCCGTCAGTAACACGGGTTACGATTTTTGCGGCTATTGCCCCACTTACAATGTCTTCTCCTACTCCGGTTAAACTTACGCCACAAAATTCGTTAGCATAATTTCCGGCAACTGTGGCTGAATCTGAAATTCTTCCCGGAATTTCAAAACCTTTTCCACCGGTTGATGTGGCAACGGCAATTCTGCCTTCAGCGTCAATTGCGACACATCCTACTGTTCCCGTTCCGGTGGCTTCCAATTTAGCTTCATATTCTGCTCTGCGTTGTGGAATTTCGGTTGAAAACACGTCAAAGCCATGTTTTCGAGCATAGTTTGTCGCTCCTTCACCACCAATAATTCTATCGTCTTCTTTCATCAATACCGAAGCAACTTGAATCGGATTTTTCACCTCCTCAATATTGATTACTCCACTCATTTTCATAGAAACACCATCCATTAAAGCGGCACTCATTCTGATTTTACCATCACTTTGAATTTGCGAACCAATGCCGGCATTGAATAACGCATCATCTTCTAATAATGAAACAGCATATACCACAGCCTCTAAAGCCGAATGTGATTGCAGATATTGATAGGAATCTTTTACAATATGAAGTAATGCGTTTTGTTTGGCAATTTTGGTTTCAAGGTTAGTGGACGATTCTGAGAAAAAACCTCCGTGGATGATTATTTTTGTCATAATTAAAAAAGAAGGAACACAGATTGAAGGAATTTTAAAAATTATAAAAATTTCTTATATCTGTGTTCTATATTTTACAAATTGAATTAAACATATTGCGAAGAATGAATTTTCATTTTATACGTATCCAAATCAAAGGTATCATACATGCTCATTACGTGTGTAACCAAGTGATTGATGGAAACCGGTTGACCTAATTCTACTTGTGTTAGATTCGTGTCTTTAATTTCTCTACCATCAACCAATATCACTAAACCTGAACCAATGGCTTCCATTTTTTTATCTTCTGTGATGAGTAATCCGGTATCTTCTCCTAAACCTATGCCCAATACTTTTGGGTTACCAACAACTGCTTGAAACAATCTACCAATACGGCCGCGTTGCACAAAATGAGTGTCAATAATCACATCATCAATTAAACCCAAACCGGATGTAATTTTCACTTCTCCTTTTAATAAAGCCTCGCTACTACTTCCTTGATAAATCATATTGTTAGAAGCTGCGGCAGCACCAGCAGAAGTTCCGGCATAAATAAAATGTTCATTTTTATATTTATCCAATAAAATATCATGGAATTTTGTTCCGCCTAAAATAGAAGATAATCGTAACTGATCACCACCTGTGAACATAACTATATCCGCTGCTTTTAATCGATTTAAAACTTCCTCTTCTGAAGCTTGTTCTCTTCTTTCGATATATAAAACGTCAACATTGGTGGCATTTAAATAACGGAAAGCTTTTGCGTATTCAGGTCCAACTTCACGAGGAATTTTAGAAGCAGTTGTAATCACTTCAATTCTCGATTTTTCTTTAAGTTTAGATTCGTCAATGATTCTTTTCAAAATTCCTGTTTCAAAAAAGTTCATGTTCTTTGAAACATCCTGATCAAAACTGGATTCGGTAAAACTGCCTTTATCAACCGCTCCACCGATTATAATTAATTTTCCTTTACTTTTCATATGGCAAAAATAACAAAATATGCTATCTAAACTTGTCTTTTTAGTTGAATTAAAATCAATAATTTAACCAAAACTACTACAACTATTCATTTTATTTTATTGAATATCAACTTTAAAGATGATATAAATTGTAACTTCTCAAAGAATAACAGAAAAAATAATAACGCTATAGTTCATACCAAATAAAAAATTATTATTTTTAACAAAATCATTACAGATTTACTAAACTAACTAATTTCAATATACATTTATGAAAATTTTAAAAATACAAGCCTTACGTGGCCCAAACATCTGGAGTGTTCAGCGAAAAAAACTTATTCAAATGCGTTTGGATTTGGAAGAAATGGAACAATTCCCTACCAATAAAATTGAAGGTTTTAGAGAACGAATTGAGGCCATGTTTCCTACCATGATTGAACACCGTTGCTCAGAAGGAACTCGTGGTGGATTTTTCATGAGAATCGAACGCGGGACATGGATGGGACATGTGATTGAACATATTGCTCTAGAAATTCAAACCTTAGCCGGAATGGAAACCGGTTTTGGACGCACCAGAGAAACTAAAACTCCCGGAATTTATAACGTTGTTTTTAGTTATGTAGAGGAAAATGTTGGACTTTTTGCTGCTGAAAGTTCCGTTCGAATTGCAGAAGCTTTGATTGCCGGAACAAATTATGATGTAGAAGCCGATATTCAAAAAATGCGTGAAATCAGAGAACGTGTTCGTCTTGGGCCTTCAACCGGAAGTATTGTAGAAGAGGCAGTTGCCAGAGATATTCCTTGGATCCGATTGGGAACCAACTCATTAGTACAATTGGGTTATGGTGTAAACCAAATGCGTTTTCAAGCCACTATTACTTGCAAAACCAGTAACATTGCCGTTGATATTGCCTGTGATAAAGAGGAGACCAAACGAATGTTAGAAATGGCTTCTATTCCTGTGGCAAGTGGTTCAATATGTGTTGACGAAGAAGATTTAGAACACACCATCAAAAAAATTGGTTATCCAATCGTGATTAAACCATTGGATGGTAACCATGGAAAAGGGGCTTCTATCAATTTAGTTACTTGGGAAGACGCTGTAGAAGGTTTAGCACACGCTAAAAAATACAGCCGTAGAGTCATCGTAGAAAAGTTCATCACCGGATTTGATTTTAGAGTTTTGGTGATTGACAATAAAATGGTGGCTGCCGCAAAAAGAGTTCCGGCTCATGTGGTTGGCGATGGTAGTCATTCTATTCAAGCGTTAATTGACATCACCAATCAAGACCCAAGAAGAGGCTATGGTCATGAAAATGTGTTAACTGAAATTTCGGTGGATAGAGATACAACCGATTTATTGGAAAAATTAGGTTACACATTGGAAACTGTTCCGAAAAAAGATGAAATTGTCTATTTGAAGTCTACTGCAAATTTGAGTACAGGTGGAACTTCTGTTGATGTAACCGACATGATGCATCCGGAAAATATTTTCTTAGCCGAACGAATTTCAAGAGTAATTGGTTTAGATGTTTGCGGAATCGACATTATGGCTGAAAATTTAACCCAACCCTTAAAAGAAAATGGTGGTGTAATTTTAGAAGTAAATGCCGCTCCCGGATTTAGAATGCACCTAGCTCCTTCGGAAGGATTACCAAGAAACGTTGCGGCTCCGGTTATCGATATGCTTTATCCACCCGGTAAACCAAGTCGTATTCCGATTATTTCTGTTACCGGAACAAACGGAAAAACAACCACTACCCGATTGTTGGCACATATTGTGAAAAACAATGGTTTTAGAGTTGGATTTACAACTTCTGATGGAATTTACATTCAAAACCACATGTTGGAAAAAGGAGATACTACCGGCCCTATCAGTGCGGAGTATATTTTAAAAGATCCAACGGTTGAATTTGCAGTTTTAGAAACGGCAAGAGGAGGAATTTTAAGAGCCGGATTAGGTTTTAGCCGTTGCGATATTGCTATTATTACCAATATTCGGGAAGATCATTTGGGTTTAAGTGATATTGATACCTTAGACGATTTGGCTCGTGTTAAAAGTGTAGTGGTTCGTAGTGTTAAAAAAGACGGTTGGGCGATTTTAAATGCAGAAGACGAACAATGTTTAAAAATTGCCAACGATTTAGGTTGTCAGATTGCTTATTTTGCCATGGATGAAGAAAATCCGGTGGTCAAAAAATTAAGCAAAGAAGGAAAGATTGTTGCTGTTTTCGAAAATGGTTTCATCACCATCAAAAAAGGAGATTGGAAAATTCGTGTTGAAAAAGCATTACACATTCCGTTGACTTTAGGCGGAAAAGCGAAATTCATGATTCAAAACGTTTTAGCGGCAACTCTAGCCAGTTATTTATATGGATTTAAAACAGAAGACATTAGTTTATCTCTCCAAACCTTTATTCCGAGTGTTGCACAAACGCCCGGTAGGATGAACATTTTTGAATTTAAAAAGTTCAAAGTGATGATCGACTTTGCTCATAATCCGGCGGGTTATTCCGCTATAGAAGATTTGTTGAGCAATATGGAAGCAACAAGAAAAATCGGAATCATTGCAGGTGTAGGTGACCGAAGAGATGAAGACATTCGCGATTGTGCGGAAATTGCAGCCAGAATGTTTGATCATATCATCATCCGTCAGGAAAAACACTTACGTGGAAGAACCGAACAAGAAATTATCGATTTAATTTTAGAAGGAATCAAAAAAGCAAATCGTCCGGTGACGTATGAAATCATTACCAAAGAAGTTGAAGCGATTAAACACGCCATTAGCATTGCCGAAGAAGGCACATTTATCACTGCTTTAAGTGATGTGGTAACGAACGCAATTGAAATCGTTCAAGAATATTTGGATAAAGAAAATGAAGAGAATTTGAGTTGATTAAAATAAAACTTTGATAAAGTTGAAATAAAAAAAATCCAAAATTAATAAATCTTAATTTTGGATTTTTTTTCTGATTTATTACGTCTTCTGCTTCTTCTTTTTCGCTGCGGGAAATAAAACGTTATTCAATATTAACCGATAACCCGGTGAATTGGGATGTAAATCCAAAACGGTTGGAGCATCACCTACTAAATGCTGATAATCCTCAGGATCGTGGCCACCAAAAAAGGTAAACATTCCTTTTCCTTTGGTACCGTGAATGTATCTGGCTTCACCGTTATAACGGTTTTCGCCCATGACTAACACATGTGATTTGACCAATTCACTGTCAAAAGCGGTAGTTTGTCCCATAAAACCTTTTACCAATTGTGTATGGTTTTGACATAACATGGAAGGAATTGGGTCCCATTTGGCAGAATATTCCATTAACGTAAAATAATCTTTTTCCATTGGCATTTTACGTTTAGTGGTCATATCAATGTCGGAGAATTCATAAACCGTCGGACTTCTCTCCAAAATAAAATCGCGGAAGGCAAATGTTCTGGAATAATCAATTTTAGACTGATAATTGGCTTCGCTTTCGTCTCCATCAAACATAGGTTCACAAATATCTACCCCTTCTGCGGAGAGAGCAATATCAAAACTATCGGTAGCAGAACACATGGCAAACATAAATCCGCCACCCACAACAAAATCACGAATCTTTTTGGCAACGGCTAATTTTGCCTCAGACACTTTTGAATAGCCTAATTTGGCAGCCAACGCTTCGGCATCTCTTTTTTGTTCAATATACCAAGGAGCATTTCGATACGCACCGAAAAACTTTCCGTATTGACCGGAAAAATCTTCATGATGAAGATGCAACCAATCATATAAAAGTAATTGGTCTGTCAACACTTCTTCATCATAAACGGCTTTAAACGGAATTTCGGCATAGGTTAAAACTAAGGTTACGGCATCATCCCATGGTTGTTTTCCTTTTGGAGTATAAACGGCAATTTTCGGTGCTTTTTCCAACACCACCGATTCCATGTTTTGCGATGGACTACTGATTTCCTCCAAAATTTGGTTGGTTTGGCTTTCCGATAAAAGCTCAAAAGAAACCCCACGAATCTGACATTCTTTTCTGATTTCAGGAGCATCGGGCAATAAAAAGGAACCCCCACGATAATTGAGTAACCAACTGGCTTTGTAATCATTTTCTAAAGCCCAATAGGTTATACCATAGGCTTTCAGATGATTTTGTTGGGTGCTTTCATCCATTGGTAAAAGAATGAAATTGGCTTTAACCGAAAAGGTAATCAAAAATATAAATACGTAAAAAATCGTCTTTTTCAAAGTTGGCAAATTTTTTAGTTGAAAAAAAGTTGTTATGCCAAAGATAAATGATTTTATGTGAAGAAAATGATAAAATTAAAAACCATATAAGTCATATAAGTCTAGAGAAATTACTAATATGACTTATATGGTAAAAATTTAACTATTAAAACGGCACATCTGAATCGTCTTCTTCCGCATTCATGTTGCTGCCAAATGCTTCATTTGCTGAAGGAAGATTTTTTGTGATAAACGGCGTATCATCCATATTCATTCGAGAAGGCAAGTCACTATATCCACTTGAAAAGTCGTCAAGATTGTCGAATTTACCAAGGCTTCCGATGAATTTCAAACGAATATTTTCAAGTCCACCATTTCTATGTTTAGCGATAATAAATTCTGCTTGACCTTCGGTTGGAGAGCGTTCATCATCATCCCATTCGTCAATTTTGTAATATTCCGGACGATAAATAAACGATACGATATCGGCATCTTGCTCAATTGCCCCCGATTCACGCAAGTCAGAAAGCAACGGACGTTTACTGGAACCACGTGTTTCAACCGCACGAGAAAGCTGTGACAAAGCAATAACCGGAATATTTAATTCTTTTGCTAATGCTTTAAGGTTTCTGGAAATGGTAGAAATTTCTTGTTCACGGTTTCCGCCGCCTTTTCCACCGCCACCGGCAGTCATCAATTGTAGATAATCAACAATGATAAGTTTAATGCCATGTTGTGATGATAAACGTCGAGCTTTTGCACGTAAATCAAAAATAGACAAAGAAGGTGTATCATCTATATAAAGAGGAGCTTTTTCGAGGTTTTTTACCTTTACACTCAATTGTTCCCATTCGTGTTTTTCTAATTTTCCGGTACGTAATTTTTCAGAAGACAATCCGGTTTCAGAGGAAATCAAACGCGTAATCAACTGAACAGATGACATCTCTAACGAGAAAACGGCAACAGGCTGATGAAAGTCGATAGCCATGTTTCGTGCCATGGAAAGTACGAACGCTGTTTTCCCCATCCCGGGTCGTGCTGCAATAATAATTAAATCACTTGGTTGCCAACCGGAAGTTACTTTGTCTAATTTTTCAAAACCGGTGGCTACTCCACTCAATCCTTCTTTGTTGGCAATTTCTTCAATTCGCTTTTTAGCTTGGATAACTAAACTTTGAGCGGTTTCTGAACTACGTTTGATGTTTCCTTGTGTTACTTCATATAATTTAGATTCGGCTTTGTCAAGCAAATCAAACACATCGGTGGTTTCATCATATGATTCTTCAATAATTTCAGATGAAATTTTGATCAAACTTCGTTGAATAAACTTTTGCAGAATAATTCTGGAGTGAAATTCGATGTGAGCAGAAGAGGAAATTTTTTGCGTAAGTTGAATCAAATAAAAATCACCACCTACTATATCTAATTTGGCATTCTTTTTTAATTGTGCCGAAACAGTTAATAAGTCAATAGGTTGCGTATCTGTAAATAATTGGACAATAGCTTCAAAAATATGTTTGTGGGCCTCTTTATAAAAAGCATCCGGTTGAAGAATATCAATCACCTCATCAACTCCTTTTTTATCAATCATCATGGCACCCAATACGGCCTCTTCTAAATCAAGAGCCTGCGGAGGAAGTTTGCCTTTCTCGAGATTGATGATAGTAGTTTTATCTACTTTTATAGGGTTAATGTTTCGTAAATTTTCCATTTGGCTAAAATAACTAATCTCTAAAAAAAAACTACATCTACTTATGAAGTCAAAGTGTTAACAACATTTTATTTTTTGTTAATAACACAAAAAAAATCCGAAGTGTAAAGGCTTCGGATTAGGTTTTGAAACTGTAAGAATTACTCCTTAAACTCGCCCATTTTGCTGTATTTATCCATCCTTTGAGCCACTAACTCAGATGTTGATAAGTCTTTTAATTCATTAAAACCTTTGATGATATATTGCTCAACTGTTTTAAAAGTTGTTTCTCTGTCATAATGAGCACCGCCAAGTGGTTCCGGAATAATTTCATCAATTAACTTTTGTTTTTTCATGTCATACGAAGTCAGTTTCAGAGCTTCAGCTGCTTGCTCTTTATATTCCCAACTTCTCCATAAAATGGAGGAACATGATTCCGGTGAAATAACTGAATACCAAGTGTTTTCTAACATATATACTTTATCACCTACTCCTATTCCTAATGCACCACCTGAAGCACCTTCGCCAACAATTACAGTGATGATTGGCGTTTTGAGACGCAACATTTCAAAAATATTACGAGCAATCGCCTCTCCTTGACCTCTTTCTTCCGCTTCTAATCCTGGATAAGCTCCGGGAGTGTCTACTAAAGTTACAACCGGAATTCCAAACTTTTCAGCCATTTTCATTAAACGAAGAGCCTTTCTATAACCCTCAGGATTTGCCATACCAAAATTTCTAAATTGACGTGTTTTGGTATTAAATCCTTTTTGTTGCCCTACAATCATGAATGACTGACCTCCAATTTTTCCTAAACCACCTACCATTGCTTTATCATCTTTAAAGCTTCTGTCACCAAAAAGTTCAAGAAATGTTCCTCCACACAATGCTCTTATATGATCCATAGTGTATGGTCTACTTGGATGACGTGACAGTTGAACACGTTGCCAAGCAGTTAGATTCTTATATATTTTTTTCTTGGTTTCTTCTAATTTTTTTTCGATTTGTTTACACGTTGATGTAACATCAACATTAGATTCTTCCCCAATAATTTGACATTTATCGAGTTGATCTTCCAATTCTTTGATTGGTAATTCAAAATCTAAATATTCCATAAAAAAAGATTTTATTCAAGTTTGGACAGCAAATATAAAAAATTAATCCCTTTTATTCTTCAATCGGTATTTAATTAAACCATTTACTATGACCGTAAATAATATTAATAAAGCTCCAAAATAAAATTCGGGACTCATTTTTTCTTTGTCTTTAAATATTAGTATCGCAAGTATAATTCCGTAAATCGGCTCTAAATTGATGGTTAACATCACGGTATAAGGACTAATGAATTTCATTAGTTCCACAGAAGCAATAAAAGCATATGCTGTACAAATTGAACTCAAAATGAGGAGATAAACCCAATCCATTGGCTGAAGAATAAAAAAATCAGCATTAAAACTTTGAGAAAAAAACAAGTAAATTGAAAAGCATAAAACACCGCCAAAAAGTTCATAAAATGAAATAACAGACGGACTGTACATTTTGGCAAACTTGCTGTTCATAACCGAAAATAAAGCGGATAAAAAAGCAGAAATAAGGGCTAAAATTATCCCGAAATAAAAATTTCCTTCCACTTTAAATATGATATACAAGCCAAAAATCACAATGAGTCCAAAAAAAACTTCATACCAAATGATTTTCCTTTTGTGTAAAATGGGTTCTAAAAAAGAAGCAAAAAAAGCTCCGGTTGATAAACACGCTAATGTTACAGATACATTGGAAACTTTGATAGCTTTAAAAAATGTGAGCCAATGTAGGGCAATGACCAATCCCAAAAGAAAAAAATAAAACATGACTTTTCTGGGAACTACAACATTAATTTTTTTGTAGAAAATAAAAATAGCTATAAAAAAAACGGCCATTGTCATTCTAAACCAAACCAAAGGCAATGCATCAATTGAAATTAACTCGCCTAAAATGGCGGTAAACCCCCAAATGAAGACAATAAAGTGCAGTTGTAAATAGCTTTTTAAGTTATCGTTTTGCATTTTTTAGCAAATAAAATGCTAATATACCAAAAACAAAGTTAGGAAACCAAACGGCAACAAATGGTGGAATACTAGATTTTTCGGCCATTGTTCCAAAAATTTTATCAAAGAAAATATAGGTAAATGCAAGTACAATACCTATTGCTAAATTTACTCCCATCCCTCCTCTTCGCTTCATAGAGGAAACTGAAACAGCAATTATTGTTAAAATAAAAGCAGTAACAGGTAGACTATATTTTCGATAAAGCACCACCAAATAAGTATTAATATTACCGTTCCCTCGAGCTTTTTCTTTATCGATAAAACGAACCAATTCAGGTAATGTCAATGTTTCAGCAATATAAATAACAGGTGTTAAATCTTCTAAATCAAAGTTGAAAACAGTATCTTTTTTTTCTAATTTCAGTAACACATCACCATCTACTCCAACTGTTCTTTTTTGAAAATTAAACATCGTATAAGTACTATCTTTCTCATTCCATTTTATTCGATTGGCTGTAATTTTATATTTTAATTTTTCTTTATCAAACTTTTCCAATGTAAAATTAAAGGCCGTTTTTGAAACAGAATTAAAATTACTTACATAGATAAACTCATCATCACTAATTTGTCTGAAAACATTAGAATTTTGTCGAATTTCTGCATTGTTTTTCAAATAAGTATACCGAAAATCATTGAATCCTTTACTTGCTTTAGGCACTAAAAAAAATCCCATTAGAAGAGCAAATAAAGACACCATAGTAGCTCCGATAAAATAAGGCCTTAAAAAACGAGTAAATGAAATTCCGGAACTTAAAATAGCAATAATCTCAGTGTTATTGGCCAACTTGGAAGTAAACCAAATAACCGATAAAAACAAGAAAATTGGAAAAAGTAGATTGGCAAAATAAATGGTAAAATCTAAATAGTAAATAGCTACTGCTGAAAATGGAACTTTACTTTCTAAAATTTTATTGATTTTTTCTGCTACGTCAATCACAATCCCGATAGGTATAAACATCAACAACATCACTACGAATGTAACGATATAACGTTTTAGGATGTATTTGTCAATAATTTTCATTCGAAAAGGATTGTTGGATTCTTAGAATTTTAATATTTCTAGATTCTTTAGACTATATAGATTTTTTTGATTCTTTAAATTCTTTAGATTAAAAAATTACAACCGCTGACTCATTTGTTTCACCATTTGATCTTTCCAAATTCTAAAATCACCGGCTAAAATATGCTTTCTAGCTTCTCTTACCAACCACATATAAAACCCAAGGTTATGGATAGTTGCAATTTGTTTTCCTAAATATTCATTAGCAGCAAATAAATGACGAAGATACGCTTTTGTGTATTCTGTGTCCACAAAAGTGATTCCCATTTCATCAATGGGCGAAAAATCATCTTCCCACTTTTTATTTTTGATGTTAATGGTACCATTTGCTGTAAATAACATTCCGTTTCGAGCGTTTCGGGTTGGCATTACACAATCAAACATGTCTATTCCTAAAGCAATATTTTCGAGAATATTGATTGGTGTTCCAACTCCCATAAGATAACGAGGTTTATCTTGAGGCAAAATTGCAGTTACAACCTCTGTCATGGCATACATTTCCTCAGCCGGTTCTCCAACGGATAATCCGCCAATGGCATTTCCTTGAGCACCAGCATTAGCGATATATTCAGCTGATTGTTCTCGCAAATCTTTATACGTACTTCCTTGAACGATAGGAAAAAACGTCTGTTCATAACCATATTTAAAAGGCAAATTATCTAAATGAGCAATACAACGATCCAACCAACGATGTGTCATGTGCATCGAACGTTTGGCATAACGATAATCACACGGATAAGGCGTACATTCATCAAATGCCATAATAATATCTGCACCAATAGTTCGTTGAATTTCCATCACACTTTCGGGTGAGAAAAAATGATACGATCCATCAATGTGGCTTTTGAACTTGACACCTTCTTCTTTTATTTTTCGATTAGAAGATAACGAATATACTTGATATCCACCACTATCGGTCAAAATATTTCTATCCCAATTCATGAATCGATGCAAACCACCTGCTTTTTCTAAAATATCTGTTTGCGGACGTAAGTATAAATGATAGGTGTTTCCTAAAATAATATCAGGGTTAATTTCTTCCTTTAATTCACGTTGATGCACCCCTTTGACTGAGGCAACAGTACCAACAGGCATAAATATGGGTGTTTCAATCACCCCATGATCTGTTGTTATGCTTCCTGCTCTGGCTTTAGAGTTGGTATCTGTGGCTAATAAATCAAACTTCATATTTGTTTTTTACAAGGGGCAAAGATAATGGATTTCATTTTTCAATCATTTGTTTTGTGAATTATTTATGGAAGTGAAAACTGTGTTTTTTAACAATTTATCTTGAAAACTTTTCTAAAATCGATTCTGTTACATAAGTTGAAATCTAAATATTGGCTTACCTTTGTGGCAGTTTAACTTTTATAAAAATAATGAAACCCAACACACAACAACTAAACGATTTTTCAACGCAAGTCAGAAGAGATATTCTTCGCATGGTGCATGCCGTAAATTCAGGACATCCCGGAGGTTCTCTTGGATGTACCGAATTTTTTGTCGCTCTTTATCAAGTGCTGATGGAGCGTAAAGAAGGTTTTGATATGGATGGTAATGAAGAAGATTTATTTTTCTTATCAAATGGTCACATTTCACCTGTATTTTACAGTGTTTTAGCCAGAAGTGGTTATTTTCCTGTATCTGAATTAGCTACCTTTCGATTGATAAATTCAAGATTACAAGGTCACCCTACAACACATGAAGGTTTACCGGGAATAAGAATTGCATCCGGTTCCTTAGGTCAAGGAATGTCGGTTGCTATTGGTGCTGCTTTAGCCAAAAAACTAAACCATGACAACCATTTGGTTTATTCTTTGCATGGCGATGGTGAATTACAAGAGGGACAGAATTGGGAAGCCATGATGTATGCAGCCGCATACAAAGTGGACAACTACATTGCAACTATTGATGTGAATGGAAAACAAATTGACGGTTCTACAGATGAAGTGCTTCACATGGGAGATTTGAAAGCAAAATTTGAAGCTTTTGGTTGGGATGTTCTAGAAATAAAAGATGGAAATAAAATCGATTCCATCATTACAGGCCTGACAGATGCTAAATCAAGAACAGGAAAAGGAAAACCGGTTTGTGTGTTACTTTACACCGAAATGGGTAATGGAGTAGATTTTATGATGCACACACATGCTTGGCATGGAAAAGCTCCAAATGCCGAACAATTAGCAAAAGCACTTGCTCAAAACCCTGAAACGTTGGGTGACTATTAATCCCTTTAAAACACAATGAAAAAATATACAAACACAGGAAATAAAGATACCCGCTCTGGATTTGGGGCCGGATTGACTGAATTAGGTCAAAAAAACGAAAATGTTGTAGCACTTTGTGCTGATTTAATCGGTTCATTAAAAATGGATGACTTTAAAAAAAATCATCCGGAACGTTTTTTTCAAGTTGGAATTGCTGAAGCCAACATGATAGGAATTGCGGCCGGTTTAACCATTGGAGGAAAAATTCCTTTCACCGGAACGTTTGCTAACTTCTCAACAGGAAGAGTTTATGACCAAATCAGACAATCTGTTGCCTATTCTGATAAAAATGTAAAAATTTGTGCATCGCATGCAGGATTGACTTTAGGTGAAGATGGAGCAACACACCAAATTTTAGAAGACATAGGTTTGATGAAAATGCTACCGGGAATGACCGTAATTAATACGTGCGATTACAATCAAACAAAAGCGGCAACACTTGCCATTGCTGATCATCATGGTCCGGTTTACCTCAGATTCGGACGACCTTCTGTTCCTAATTTCACTCCTGAAAACGGTGAATTTAAAATCGGCAAAGCAGTTTTATTGAATGAAGGAACTGATGTTACTATTATCGCAACCGGTCATTTGGTTTGGGAAGCATTATTAGCTGCTGAAAAATTAGAAGAAAGAGGTATTTCAGCCGAAGTAATAAACATTCACACCATTAAGCCGTTAGACGAAGAAGCAATTTTAAAATCGATAAAGAAAACAGGTTGTGTAGTTACAGCAGAAGAACACAACATTTTAGGTGGTTTAGGCGAAAGCGTTGCACGAACATTATCATTAAACAACCCTGTACCACAAGAATATGTTGCCGTTCAAGATAGTTTTGGTGAAAGCGGAACTCCTGATCAGTTAATGGAAAAATACAAATTAAATCATGCTTCAATTATTAAAAAAGCAGAAGCAGTTTTAAAAAGAAAATAACAATTTTTCACCTTTTTACCTCAAAAAAAAATCCCGATTGCTCGGGATTTTTTTAATTGAAACAACTCGGGTCTAAATGTCTTCTCAAACGAGTTGGATTAGTTTGGTTTCCTGAACAATCCGGAATATCATTAAAATTATAATATTGTTGAGGAGTTGTTCCCGGAATTCTTAATTCAACTTTAGTCAATACGGCATCACCATCATCATTCCCATCAAGAAAATCGGGTGAACCGTCTCCATCAGTATCCTGTAAAAAGAAATCAGTTTGTCCATTATACAATTCATCTTTGGATAATATTCTATCCCTATCATGATCATTATAATGCACACCTTTTAATTTAATTTGAAAAACCAAGTTGGAATAAGATGGAAGTTTATCATTTCTAAATACATTATAATAACCTAACCCTGATGGAATGAAAACTATACAATTTCCGAAATTTTGGTGTGTTACGGTACCGTCTCCATTCTCAATAACTGCCTCCGAAGCTTTCATTTTAGGTAGTATTTGTCTAAAACCTGAAATAAACTCTATCTGACTTGGAAAAGATGTCCAAACAGGACTGGAAGTTCTGTCAAATTCTTCATTACTTAAATTCCAACCACGATAATCAACTAAAGTAGAATCAACTGTAGTGGGTCTATTTCCTCCTCCTTCATTGAATAATATATAATAAAGTTTATAGGAAACAGGGTCATCCGTTCGTCCATCCGTTCGAAAAGTAAGACGATTATCATTTATTACACCTGTCATGCTTTGTAAAGGATACTGTGTTTGATCCCAAATAGATACTTGAGTAGCAGGATCTGTTATTTTATTCACCGTAACATTCATATTGGCATCAACAACCATATAATTGTTTTTCAAGTATTCTTCAATTAAACCCGAATCAGTGGTGTATTGTTCAACTCTATCTCTTGGTGGAACGATACTAAATTCATCATCTTCTTTTTTACAGGAAAACAATAAAATAGAACAAAAAATTAATAATACGATTTTTTTCATAGCGTTAAATAAACCAATTTATATACTAAATACAACTTTATACTTAAAAAAAAATTGTGCTGCAAGATACAATTTTGATTTATTTTTGTAACATAATTAACGAATAATTCTAAACAGAATGAGAGTTGATAAATTTTTATGGTGTGTGCGTTATTTCAAAACCCGAAACATGGTTACCGAACTTTGCAAAAAAAATAATGTGAAAGTTAATGGTCATGTTGCAAAACCTTCAAAAGAAGTGTTTCCCATGGATGAAATTGCGTTTCGAAAAGACCAAATAACATACACAATCAAAGTGTTGGCCATTCCTGAAAATAGAGTTGGAGCAAAACTAGTAGATATTTATAGACAAGATATAACTTCACCAGAAGCATATGCTCATTTGGAATTGTTAAAACTATCAAAAGAGCACTACCGAAAAACAGGTGAAGGACGACCCACCAAAAAAGACAGAAGGGACTTAGAAAACTATACTACTGAATTGGATGTCGAAACAGATGAATAAAAATTATTGGGAACAACGTTACCAAAATAAGGAAACCGGTTGGGATGCCGGGAGTATAACTAGTCCGATTAAAGAATATATTGATCAACTCCAAAATAAAGAATTAAAAATTCTAATCCCGGGTTGTGGAAATGGTCATGAATTTGATTATCTCATCCAAAATGGATTTAAAAATGTATTTGTTATTGACATTGCTGAAGAACCAATTCAGCATGTAAAGTCAAAGAATCCATCCATTTCTTCTTCTTTTTTTATAACTGATGATTTTTTTAATTTAAATCAACAGTTCGAATTAATCATTGAACAGACCTTCTTTTGTGCATTATCGCCAGTTTTGAGAAAAAAATATGTTGAGAAAATGAACGCTCTATTAAATGAAAATGGTAAATTGGTAGGTTTACTTTTTGATTTTCCACTAACTGAGGAAGGTCCTCCATTCGGCGGTTCAAAAAGTGAGTACATTGCATTATATGAACCTTACTTTTCTATTAAAACCCTTGAAAAAGCTTATAATTCCATTAAACCTAGAGAAAACAAAGAACTTTTTTTAATTGCTGAAAAAAAATAAAAAACAATCATCACAATTTCTGACACAAAAAGTAGCAATTTGTTATCTTTGAAAAAAATGAACATGGGAAAAAACATCATTCTAAACTCAACTGAAATAAAGCATATTACTAAACGAATTGCTTACCAAATCTATGAGACTTTTGTAGATGAAAAGGTAATTGTAATAGCAGGAATTTCTAAAAACGGCTATGAATTTGCTAAAAAAATAGCGGAGGAAATGGAAAATATTTCTTCCTTACAACTTGTACTTTGTGAGGTTATAATTCAAAAAGACAATGTTTTTGCACCTATTCAAACCTCTTTACAACCAACAGAATATCAAAATAAAGGAGTCATTTTAGTGGATGATGTATTAAATTCCGGTGCAACCTTAATATATGGTGTAAAACACTTTTTGAACGTTCCATTAAAAAAATTTAAAACCGTAGTTTTGGTAGATCGAAACCATAAAAAATATCCTGTAAAAGTAGATTTTAAAGGAATTTCGCTTTCTACATCTTTACAAGAACATGTAGAAGTTGTTTTTGAAGCAGAAAATGATGTTGCTTTTTTAACGAATTAATGCTACTAATTCATTTACTACTTCACTTACGTCTTTTTCATCAACGTTTATTTTTAAGTTAGCTTGGTTATAAAAAAAGGATCGGTCAAACAAATGTTTAGCAATAAATTCTTTTAAATCAATGTCCTCAATCCCTGCAATCAAAGGACGTTGTGATTTTTGAGCTTTTAATCTATCAAAAAGAGTTTCCACAGAGGCTTTAATATAAATTGTCATCACATCTTCTTTTTGAAGTAAATCCATATTATTATAGTAACAAGGAGTTCCTCCACCAAGACTCAATATAATTTCTTCATCGCTGCTTAAGATTTCCTTTAAATAGTAATGCTCTTTTTTACGAAAATAAAGTTCACCTTTGGTTTGAAAAAGCAATTCTATTGAAGCATTTTCATTTTTTTGAATATGTTCATCCAAATCGATGAATTTTCTGTGGGTAATATTGGCCAATTCTTTCCCAAAAAAAGATTTTCCAACTCCCATATAACCGAGTAAAACTATTTTTTTCATCTAATAAACTACTGTAAAATAAGGCATTAAGAAAGATTGATTCAAAAATGTAAATTTAAGACAAATTTGCTTTGAAAAATAAATAATAAGACCGTATATTTGCACCCGCATTCAAGAAATGCATTTGACTCGATAGCTCAGTTGGTAGAGCACAACACTTTTAATGTTGGGGTCCTGGGTTCGAGCCCCAGTCGGGTCACTTTAAAAACAAAAAATAGCTTTAAAACATCGTCAAAAGTGTTTTAAAAGACTCGATAGCTCAGTTGGTAGAGCACAACACTTTTAATGTTGGGGTCCTGGGTTCGAGCCCCAGTCGGGTCACAAACGAGACGTTGCTTGCAACGTCTTTACTTTTTGAGGCCACGTGGAGAAATTGGTAGACTCGCCATCTTGAGGGGGTGGTGCTGCAAGGCGTATGGGTTCGAATCCCATCGTGGTCACAAAATTCTTATATTTCTTCTTTTTTTTTACTTTTTTCTTGCAAAACACAAAAAAATCGAATGTTTTTGTTTGGTGCTTCCTTTTTTTACTTAATTTTGTTTAACGAAATAAAAAAAAGAATGAACAACGTTAAAAATGTTTTCAGCATAAAAGACTTTGAAAACCTAACCGGAATCAAAGCTCATACCATTAGAATATGGGAGAAACGTTATAATGTTCTCGAACCCATGAGAACAGATACCAACATTCGTTTTTATGATTTGGCTGCCCTCCAAAAGATTTTAAATGTCACTTTGTTACACAATCACGGTTACAAGATTTCTAAAATAGCCAAGTTATCACCGGAAAAATTGAATTTATTAGTACGAGAAATAGTAAATGAAAAAAGTGTAAAACATCATGCCATCAATGCCTTTAAAATGTCCATGATGAATTTTGATCAAAAACTTTTTATCAATACTTACAATAATCTTTTATCTGAAAAATCATTTCGCGATGTATTTTTCGAGATTTTTGTACCATTAATGAATGAAATTGGTTTATTATGGCAATCGGAAACTATAAGTCCTGCTCATGAACATTTCATTAGTTTCATGATCAAACAAAAAGTTTTGGTTAATACTGAAAAAGTACAACTTTATGAGCCTACAAGAGAAGATAGAATTTTTGTACTTTATTTACCTGAAAACGAAATTCATGAACTAGGTTTGATGTATTTGAATTATGAAATCACTTTAAATGGATTTAAAACGATATATCTAGGAGAAAGTGTTCCGATTAGTAGTTTAAAGGATATTCAAAAATATTTTGATAATGTGACCTTTATCTCCTATATGACTGTTGAACCAACTAAAGATGATATCAATGATTACCTCAAAGAAATCCATAAAGAGATTTTAGAGGAAACTCAATCTGAACTTTGGACAATCGGACGAATAACGGAGTTTATCAAAAAAGATCAACACCCAAGAGTTAAAATATTCAGTTCAATTCTAGAATTATCAAATCATCTTTAAATTTTTCATAAATCTTTTTTTTTGTTTAACGTTTTGATTATATTTGTTGAACAATATGAAAAAAGAAATTTACATCATCGGTTCAGGATTCTCCGCATTGGCTGCATCCTGTTATTTAGCTAAATCAGGTCACAATGTTACTGTATTTGAAAAAAATGCAACAATAGGAGGCCGAGCAAGACAACTTAAGAAAGAGGGTTTTACTTTTGACATAGGACCAACATGGTATTGGATGCCTGATGTTTTTGAACGTTTTTTTGGAGACTTTAATAAAAAACCTTCAGATTATTATGAATTAATCAAGTTATCTCCGGCTTATCAGGTATATTTTGGTATTAGAGAGTATATTACCATTGCAGATAACTTGTCTGAAATAATCAACACTTTTGAAGAAATTGAAAAAGGAAGTGGGAAAGTGTTGCAAAAATTTATGTCTGAAGCCCAAAGCAACTATAATATTGCAATCAAAGATTTAGTCTACAGACCGGGTGTTTCTCCTTTAGAACTTATCACAACAGAAACAGCAATGAAAGTTGGACAATTTTTTTCTAACATCAGTAAGGAAGTTCGAAAACGATTCAACAATCAAAAATTAATTCAAGTACTTGAATTCCCTGTTTTATTCCTAGGTGCTAAACCACAAGATACACCAGCTTTTTATAGTTTTATGAACTTTGCCGACTTTGGCATGGGTACTTGGCATCCAAAAAATGGTATGTATAGTGTGATTTTAGCAATGGAATCTCTAGCGACAGAATTAGGAGTAACGATTCAAACAAAAGCTAATGTTGATAAAATTTTAGTCAAAAATAAAAAAGCTGTAGGTATAAAGGTTAACGGTGAAGAAAAAAATTGTGACATAGTTTTGAGTGGAGCAGACTATCATCATTCTGAAACCTTATTAGATGCTGAATACCGTGCCTACTCAGAAACATATTGGGAAAAGAAAATTTTTGCACCCTCTTCCCTTCTATTTTATGTTGGTTTTGACAAAAAAATAGAAAATATTGAACATCATACCTTATTTTTTGATGTTTCTTTCGATGAACATGCTAAATCAATTTATGACCAACCGGAGTGGCCAAAAGAACCCTTATTTTATGCAAGTTTTCCCTCTAAAACAGATGAATCAGCAGCACCAAAAAATAAAGAGGCTGGAATTTTTTTGATTCCATTAGCCCCAGGTATTGAAGATACTCCTGAGATTAGAGAAAAATATTTTAACATTATTATTGAGCGTTTTGAAAAATTAACAGAGCAAAATGTCAAAAATAGTATTATCTTTAAAGAATCTTTTTGTATAAATGATTTCATTAAGGATTATAATTCATACAAAGGTAATGCATATGGAATGGCTAATACCCTTTTCCAAACCGCATTTTTAAGACCAAAATTGAAAAGTAAAAAAGTACAAAATCTTTTTTTTACCGGTCAATTAACCGTCCCAGGACCAGGAGTTCCTCCTTCATTGATTTCGGGGAAGTTAGTCTCTGAATTAATTAATAAATACTAACAAAATCTAGTTTTATGAAATCAATTTTTGACAAAGTCTCTTTCGAGTGTAGCCAAAATGTAACAAAGACATACAGTACTTCATTCTCATCGGCCGTTAAAATGTTAGCTCCCTCTATCCGGCAGGATATATACAACATCTACGGTTTTGTTCGTTTTGCTGACGAAATAGTTGATTCATTTCATGATTTTGACAAAAGAGAATTGTTCATGTTATTTGAAGTAGAATTGGAAAATGCCTTTAAACACAAAATCAGCTTAAATCCAATTCTAAATTCTTTCCAACACACTGTGATCAAATATCAAATTCCGAGAGAACTTATAGATGCTTTCATGAAAAGTATGAAGTTAGATTTATCAAAAAAAGAATACAAAACAACTCAAGAGTATAATGAATACATTTATGGATCCGCAGATGTTGTTGGTTTAATGTGTTTAAAGGTTTTTGTTAATGGCGACGAAAAAAAATACGATGAACTTAAAAGCAGTGCCATGCGTTTAGGTTCTGCATTCCAAAAAGTGAATTTCCTAAGGGATTTAAAGGCCGATTTTGAAGAACTAAATAGAACTTATTTTCCAAATACTGATTTAAATCAATTAGATGAAACTTCCAAACTAGCTATAATTAAAGAAATTGAAGATGATTTTGATGCCGGTTTTGAAGGAATCAGAAAATTACCAATAGAAGCTAAATTCGGAGTATATACTGCTTATGTATATTATAAAAAACTATTATCAAAATTAAAGAAAACTCCCTCCATGGCAATCAAGAACACAAGAATTAGAGTTCCGGACTATGAAAAGGTAGGATTATTGGCTAAATGTTATATAAACTATCGTTTTAAAACAATATAATAATGAGTATTTGGATACATATATTAGTTTTTGTCTCAACTTTTTTAATGATGGAATTTATGGCATGGTTCACTCATAAGTACATCATGCACGGTTTTTTGTGGTCGCTACATGCCGATCATCATAAAAAAGACCATGACTCATGGTTTGAGCGTAACGATACATTTTTTATATTTTATGCAGTCGTCAGTATAAGCTTTTTTCTTCTTTGGCGATATGAAATTTTTGCTTTAGGTTTGGCTGTTGGATTAGGCATTTTTGCTTATGGCTTAACTTATTTCTTGGTACATGATATTTTCATTCATCAGCGTTTTAAACTTTTTAGAAATGCGAATAACATTTATGCAAAAGCAGTTAGAAGAGCTCATAAAATGCATCACAAACATACCGGAAGAGATCATGGAGAATGTTTTGGAATGCTTATTGTTCCTTGGAAATATTTTAAAAACTAAAGTTAAAGTTTAAAATGTCCCAAAAGCTAAACATTAATTGGGACATTTTATATTAAAATACTCTCACTAAATTAAATCCAAAAGCAATTTCGCCTTTACCCCAATCTCCGGTTGTTTGTCCAAGGAATCCGGCTTCATGCATGGCTCTTGCATTGGTAAAATGCATTTGAAATACGTGACCACCAGTTTCTAAATCAACTCCAATAGAGAGTGGATTCTTTGTAATTGCAGAAGATGCACGGTTCAAATGTGCAGCATAATCAGCATTTATTGACCATCGATTGGTTAACTTATACCTTCCTCCTATACCTACAGCAAATTGACTATTATCTTGTGGATTCGGCAAAACAGGTAAATTGTTGGCATCTAAAATATCTCTTAAGGTATTTTCATGAAAGAAAGTAGGAGCCAATTGAAGACTTAACTTCTCTGAAAATTTACGTGAAATTAGTACCTGAGCTACATAGCTCAATCGGTTTTCAAATTTTAATTTTGGATAATCCTTTTCCTTTAATTCAGAATTTATTGCGATGCTATTAAATCCAACTATTGTAAATGGAGTTCCGCTTTCTTTTTGTGATACAAGACGATATTTTGCAGCCAAATCATATGTTTTTTGAAAACTGCTTCTGGCAACATGAACAGTTAACCATTCATTTACCCCATAAAGAAATTTTAGTTGAGTATTTGCATTGTCTAAACCAAAAAAGTCTTCAAATCCATTGTTAAAATAATCAAATCTGTGAGCAACTACAAAGTAAAAATCGCCTTTGGATGCCAATTTTGTAGATTCTAAATTGACAATTTTCATTGATTTAAAGGCAGATGTCACCACTTGATTAGAATCAACAACTTCTATATCTTTAAGTAAATCATCTTGAGAAAAAACAACAAAAGGAAACAAAAAAACTAGTAGGATTTTTTTCATGGGTTACATTTGATTGATTTACAACTAATTAACAATTACTTTTTTCCAAGTTTTTTGATTTTCATTTATCAATTCAATCAAATAAATACCGGTTGAAAGTCCGTTAACTTCTACATTTACCACTTCTTCGTTATTTTCAGTATAAATTGTTTTTACAAAAGCACCGGTTTGTGTGTAAATGTTAACTTGATTTAAATAGGTTTTTGTTTGAATACTAAAATCACCATTTGTTGGGTTTGGAAATACTTTTGACGCATTTAATGAAAAATCTTCAACTCCAAGAGTCGTAAATGGCACATTTACAGCATATCCAGCACTCGCACTTCCCCCATGTGAACCAACTGTCATATTTGCACTTGGAGCTCTTGCACCACCAAAACTAATTGAATTTGTTGAAGCATATGGGAATTGAAAATCGTTAGGTTCTGAATTAGTTAGTGCTCTATTCAACACTAATGTTCTAACAGAGCCATTTGTAGTATTCGAAACAATTGTCCAACTTTGATTAGCATCAATTTGTGGATTTACTGTTCCAACAAATGTTCTATCTGTTAAATTAGGTGTTGTATTTGTTGTGAATACGAGTGCATCGCCCGAATCCATCCCAAAACCCGAGACAACTCCTAAACCAATACCAAACCATCTATCTGATGGACCAGTGAGTATTAGAGTAACTTGAGAAGTTGAGTTATCTAAAGTAAAATTAGCCGTAATAGGAACATTGTTACTAAGAGAAATTGTTCCCGTAGACTTCTGTTGAGCAAATCCAATAAAACAGAATAAAGTAAAACATAGCAAAGTAATTTTTTTCATAAATTTTATTTTAAAAGGTTAGTAATTTCATTATTTCCGGAAAAAACAGCATACTCAAAAGCGGTTTTCCCATTTTTATCTAATTTTGATTTATCCGCTTTGGCAGCCAAAAGGGCTTTTACCAATTCTATATTTCCAAACTGAACTGCATACATCAGAGCTGTTGTTCCGTTACCATCTGTTAAATTTACATTACAATTATTATTCAATAAAAAAAGTGCAATTTCGTTGTTACCATTTACAGAACAAGCCATTAAAGCAGAACCCATTTCGCTAACATAGTTTATATCACACCCTTTTTCAATCAACATTTTAGCTACTGAATTGTTTCGTTTGTAGCATGCTAAAATTAGTGGCGTATAACCGGATTCATTTTTTGAATCGATAATTGTTTTATTGGTTTGCATTGCTTGATATAATTCTTCAACTGATCCGGAACGGGCAATATCAAAAATCGATTTTTGAGCGGATACATTCCATACAACAAAAAGTAGCAATATAATTAGATTTTTTTTCAATTTCTTACTATTCTACAATACTACATTGATCCATTTTTAACTCCTCTAATAAATCATCATAACCCACAAATCTTCCTTTAATCTTAATGGTCTGGTCTACCTTCAAATCTTTTAAATCACTTTTAGATAAAGTAAAAAATAACTTTTCATCTACCATTAAAGAATTATTAGCAGCATCTAAAGAAGAAATCTTTCCATAGGTTTCTATCGTTTTATCAACATACTTTTGTGAACTTAATGCTGAATTTTTCATAAACTCATTGCTTAATTCTACAGCAGAAATAGAAAATTGAGCCTCTTCCTGACCAATATCACGATGTTGCTTGTACAAATAAAAATAAAGAAAAATTGCCGTAAATACAGCACCTACCCCGATAAGTGATAAAAAGAATTTTAACTTATTTTTTTTCATAGCTAGAACAAATTTATCTATTTTTTTTAAATCTTAATAACTTTTAATTAATTTTACTAAAAAATTGCAAAAATGTATCCTAAAAAGAAACTCCTAATCGGAATTTTTTGTTCCATCCTTTTTTATGGTTGTACCTCAGATAGCTTATCTGATTTGTCAGAATTTGAAGAGGTGTCTGATGTAAATTATACCCAAACCATAAAATCAATTATCGATAACAATTGTATTAATTGTCATGGAGCTACACCAACAAGTGGTGCTCCAAATTCTTTACACACTTACGAATTAGTGAAAGATGCGGTTTTAAATCTTGATTTAATTGACAGAATTTCAAGAGCAGAAGGCACACCGGGTTTCATGCCTTTGGGCGGATCTCGTTTATCTCAATCCGATATAAATAAAGTTATCCAATGGAACGAAGATGGTTTAATGGAATAAACATGAAAAAAAATCTACTCTTAGTATTTCTTTTGGCAACTTTTTCTGCTGTTGCCCAAGATAAAATGATTACCAAAACTGGTAAAATTACATTTGAAGCTTCTGTTCCTTCCTTTGAAGAAGTGAAAGCAACAAATGACAATGTTTCTTGTGTTTTAAATACAAAAACCGGAGAAATCGCAGCACTAGCTTTACAAAAAGGATTTCGATTTAAAATTGCTTTAATGGAAGAACATTATAATGAAAATTATGTTGAAAGTAATAAATTTCCTAAAGCAACTTTCAAAGGAATTATAGAAAAATTCTCGGTTTCCGATTTAGACAAAAACGGTAAAAATTACATCATTAAAGGTACATTAGAATTACATGGTAAATCTAAAGAAATTCAAATTACTGCAAAAATCAGTAAGACGGACAAAGGGATTGAATTGAAAAGTGATTTTTCTGTTAATGCAGATGATTTTGGAATAGAAATCCCAAGTATTGTTAGCAAAAAAGTTTCTAAAAAGGTAAATGTAAAACTTGATTTTACAGTAAAATAAAAAAAATCCCAAGTAAATAATTCTTGGGATTTTCTGTTTTTTTATTTGCTCAAATACATTTTTCTTCTGGAATACAATTCATAAAATTGATCATCTTTTAAATCATCAATAAACAGAATACTTTCGCCTGTTGATTTCATTTCCGGGCCTAACTTTTTATTTACACCATGAAACTTACTAAAGGAGAAAACCGGTTGCTTTATAGCATATCCCTTTAATTGAGGATTGAAAGTAAAATCAGTAACTTTATTTTCTCCCAACATGATTTTGGTGGCATAATTTACATAGGGTTCACCATACGCTTTCGCTATAAAAGGTACCGTTCGAGATGCTCTAGGATTGGCTTCAATGATGTAAACGATATCATCTTTTATTGCAAATTGAATATTGATTAATCCTACAGTCTTAAGTGCTAAAGCAATTTTTTTGGTATGTTCTTTAATCTGTTGCATCACAAACTCACCTAAATTAAAAGGTGGTAAAGTAGCATTACTGTCACCGGAATGAACTCCACATGGTTCAATATGTTCCATGATTCCGATGATATAAACATTCTCCCCATCACAAATAGCATCTGCTTCCGCTTCAATCGCTCCATCTAAATAATGATCTAAAAGCAATTTATTTCCGGGAATATTTTTCAACAAATCAATCACATGCTCTTCTAATTCTTGCTTATTGATAACGATTTTCATTCCTTGTCCACCTAATACATACGATGGTCTTACCAACAATGGAAAATCCAATACATCAGCTAAAGCAGAAGCTTGGTCAGCATTTTCTGCTACACCAAACTGAGGAAATGGAATATTTAATTCTTTTAATAACTCAGAAAAACGCCCTCTATCTTCAGCTAAATCTAACGCATCAAAACTGGTTCCTAAAATTTTAATCCCGTATCGATCTAATTTTTCGGCTAATTTCAAGGCGGTTTGTCCACCTAATTGAACGATAACACCTTCCGGTTTTTCATGTTGAATAATATCATAAATATGTTCCCAAAAAACAGGTTCAAAATACAATTTATCAGCCGTATCAAAATCGGTTGAAACCGTTTCAGGATTACAATTAATCATAATCGTCTCATAACCACATTCTTTTGCTGCCAAAACACCATGTACACAAGAGTAATCAAACTCAATTCCTTGCCCAATTCGATTTGGACCGGAACCTAGTACAATTACTTTCTTTCTTTCGGTAACTATACTTTCATTTTGGACATATCGTTCACCTATAGGTGTTTCAATTTCCGCTTCAAAAGTGGAATAATAATAAGGTGTTTGAGCTTTAAATTCTGCCGCACAAGTATCCACCAATTTATAAACTCTATTGATAGAAAGTTCTTCTCTTTTTTTATGCACCTGACTTTCTAAACAGCGAATCATATGAGCAATTTGTCGATCAGCAAACCCTTTTTGTTTAGCTTCTAACAATAATTCTTTGGGTAATGTATCGATGGTATAATTAGAAATTTCTTTTTCCAATAAATGTAATTCCTCATATTGTTTTAAGAACCACATATCAATTTTTGTAATCTCATGAATTCGACTCAATGGAATTCCCATTTGAATAGCATCATAAATCACAAAAACGCGATCCCAACTGGCATGGGTTAATTTATCAATGATTTGCTCATAGTTTTTATATCCTTTTCCATCGGCTCCCAATCCGTTACGTTTTATTTCTAGAGATTGTGTTGCTTTATGCAATGCTTCTTGAAAGGAACGTCCGATTCCCATTACTTCTCCAACCGATTTCATTTGGAGTCCTAAGGTTCTGTCTGCTCCTTCAAATTTATCGAAGTTCCAACGTGGAATTTTTACAATCACATAATCCAAAGTAGGTTCAAAAAGGGCCGATGTTGATTTAGTAATTTGATTTTGTAATTCATCCAAATGATATCCCAAAGCTAACTTTGAAGCAATTTTTGCAATCGGATAACCTGTTGCTTTTGATGCTAAGGCAGATGAACGTGAAACTCTCGGATTGATTTCAATTGCCACAATATCTTCTTTTTCATCCGGAGAAACGGCAAATTGTACGTTACAACCTCCTGCAAAATTTCCGATACTTCGCATCATCAAAATAGCCATGTCTCGCATTTTTTGAAAAGTGGTATCCGATAATGTCATCGCAGGGGCAACGGTTATACTATCCCCGGTATGAATTCCCATCGGATCCATATTTTCAATAGAACAGATAATGACTACATTATCATTTTTATCGCGAAGTAACTCTAATTCATATTCTTTCCAACCCAATAAAGCCTTGTCAATCAACACTTCATGAATTGGAGAAGCTTCTAAACCTCTGGTCAGTAATTCATCAAAATCCTCTTTTCTGTGTACAAAAGCAGCTCCGGTTCCACCTAATGTGAACGATGGCCTGATTACAAGAGGGAAACCAAATTCTTGAGCAATTTCTTTCCCTTTCAAAAAGGAAGTAGCTGTTTTTGCCGGAGCGGCTCCTACTCCTATTTTTTCTAATAGTTGTTTGAATTGTTCTCTATCTTCGGTAATGTTAATAGCATTAATATCCACCCCAATTAATCGTACACCAAAATCAGCCCAAATTCCTTTTTCATCTGCTTCCAAACATAAATTTAAAGCAGTTTGTCCACCCATAGTAGGAAGAACAGCATCAATATTTGGGTGTTTTTTGAGAATTTCAATAATTGATTTTGTGGTTAACGGCAATAGATACACATGATCGGCCATACTTGGGTCGGTCATAATGGTTGCCGGATTGGAATTGATTAAGATAACTTCAATTCCTTCTTCTCTGATGGAACGGGCGGCTTGCGAACCGGCATAATCAAATTCACAGGCTTGTCCAATTACAATTGGTCCCGAACCAATGATTAAAACCGATTTAATAGAATTGTCTTTAGGCATGTTGTTGTGTTATAGAAGTTTAGTTGTTTTTCAGTTGACAAGGTATAAAAAAAAGGCGTTACTGAAAAGAGTAACGCCTTTATATTTGATTAAATACTAATCATTATTTTTTGTGTCTTGGTTCGCAGGAAACAGTTAATTTGTGTCTTCCTTTGGCTCTTCTACGAGCAAGGACTTTTCTACCATTTGCAGTAGCCATTCTATCCATAAACCCGTGTTTATTTCTTCTTTTTCTTTTCGATGGTTGAAATGTTCTCTTACTCATTACTTTGTATCTTTAAAATCGTGTATAATAATCGTTTGTTAGGTTCCTTAAAAACCGAGTGCAAATATACAAAGACTTTTTTTTCTCGCAAGTGGTTTTCTAAAAATATTTTCAAATCCTTTTACTACCTTTGCAACCACAAATAAACAACCTGATTATGTTTCATAAAAATATCAAATTAGTTCTAGCAGCTTTACTTTTTGCAACCGCCATTTGGCAATTTACGGAGAATAACATTGGAAATGGAATCTTTTTACTATTGCTAATCGGTATTCCAATTTTTTTATATTTTAAAAATGAATACATTCTAATGGCTTTTTTCAAGTTAAGAAAACAAGATTTTGAAGGTGCAAAAGTATGGTTGAACAAAATTAAAAATCCGGAAGGAGCGTTGGTCAGAAAACAACAAGGCTATTTTAATTATTTACATGGCTTAATGATTGCTCAAACCAATTTAAACCAAGCGGAAAAATATTTTAAAAAAGCAATTGAATTAGGACTTTCGTTAGACATGGATCTAGCAGTTGCAAAATTAAATTTAGCCGGAATAGCAATGTCTCGCAGAAGAAAAATTGAAGCTACAAACCTTATCAACGAAGTGTCAAAATTAGACAAACAAAATATGTTGAAAGATCAAATTACCATGATGAAGCAACAATTGAAGAAGATTTAATGTTCAATACTTAACAATTTACAAGAACCGCTTTACTATAACAAAAGCGGTTTTTTTATTGGTTATCAACACTTTATTGATAAAAAATTTGGAAATGTTAATAACTTTATTTACATTTGAGTGCGTTAATATACTAATCAAATGAAAAAGTCATTAGTACTATTATTTCTTTTCTTGATTCCTCAACTGCTTTCCAGTCAAGAAAACAGCAGGCTTTTTTCTGAGGCTGTTCAAACCAATTTTAGTAAATTCAAAAGGCAAAGCAATCAAGCATACAAAGAAGGTAACTTTGAAAAAGGTCAATTTTTATTTGACAGTTTAGTTCAAAACCAATTAATTGGCTCAAAATTTAATGATTACTCACTCAAAAGAGTTTCGAGTAAAAAATTAAAAATCGGTAAGATAAAAAAACCTATATTTCTCATAACGTATGCATCATGGTGCGTACCTTCCAAAGGTGAAATACCGGCCATCAACAAACTTGCCAAGCAATATAAAGACATTGAATTTATTGTAATAGTTTGGGGTAAGAAAAAAGAAGCTAAAAAATTTGCCAAGAAATTCAGTAGTAATATTGAAGTTTGCTATGCTGATAAAAATTATAAAAATGACAATGAAATTGTAAGTAATATGAAGGAAACACTAGGATTTCCAACTAGTTACATGATTGATTCCAACCTTCAAGTCGTAAATATCAAAAGAGGCTCAATTTCAATTCCGTATAAAACTCCACTGAAAAAAGCATTAGAAGAAAATTATAATGTATTTAATTCAAAAATAACCGAATTGATGAATCATCAAAATCAATTTAACGGAATGGTTATTTCCAACTAAATTATTTTCCAAAAAGTAATTTACCCGCCACTAATAAAAGAGCCACTCCAAATATTTTTTTCAATATTTTTTGATCAATCTGAATGGCAAATTTACTGCCAATATACCCTCCTACCACAAAGAAAATGGCAATTATAGCCGCATATTTCCAATCTACATAACCATCCTTGTAATAATTTATGGCTGCCAATAGTGTAACGGGAACAGATAATACTGCCAAACTGGTTCCTTGAGCTTCATGTTGCGATAATCCTAAAAGTAACAATAATGGCACCATAATGATACCTCCACCAATACCAACCATTCCGCTTAGTAAACCGGCTAATAAACCAATCAACAATAAAAATATCAAAGTGGAAACACTCATTTTCATTTGATTAATATCCTTCAACCGGAATTTCTAATACATATTCTTTTTTGATTTTATTGGCAAGTGATTTATCTCTCAACCAAGGATTGTGAATTTTTAAAATTTTATAATTGATACCTTGTGTTTTAGCAAATGAAGCTAAATCTGTAATTGTAGAATCAACCGTAATTTTTTTCACTTCAATAGGATGATATAAACTTTCTTTTGGTAAATCAAACCCATATTTTACAGGGTTTTTCATGATTTCTTTTAACGCTAAAATCCTGAAGACATAACGTGACGTTTCTTCTGTCAGCAACAAATCATAGTAATCATTCACTTGCTGATTGGTAATTTGTTTATTTATTCCTCCCATTCCACCGTTATATGCAGCGGCGGCCAACGTCCAACTTCCAAACTTATTTTTGGCTTCTATTAGATACTTACAAGCCGCTTCAGTTGATTTTTCTAAATGATAGCGTTCATCTACAAAATCATTCACTTCCATCCCTTTTTCTTTGGCAGTTTCCGGCATAAATTGCCAAACACCTCTTGCTCCTGAGGGTGAAACGACATTAGCCAATCCACTTTCAATAACCGCTAAATATTTAAAATCATCAGGGATATCATATTTCTTTAAAATTGGCTCAATAATCGGAAATGTGCGATTTGCTCTTTTCAAAATTAATGTTGTGGTAGAATGTAAATTCGTATTGATAATCATTTCTCGATCAAATCGTTCTCGTACATCAGCCACATGCAACGGCGTTTTTTCTCCTGCAAAATCAATAGCTGAAGGCAAACTTGCCACTTCTCGTTTGGGTACGAATTTTGCTTCATTCACTGTAGAATAAATTAAAAAACTACTACAACCTAACAAGGCTAAAGTAAAGGCAATTTTTTTAAATCGTTCCATCGTTCTCTTTTTTTTTATATTGGTAAAACTACAAAAACCTTTCCAAAAATTAATTTGAATTCAGTATAATTTTTGGTAAATTTTCATTGAACCACTTGAATTTATTCAAAATCATAATGTGTGTTCCTCCTTTAAGAACGGTACAATCTTGAATATATTTTATCGGAAAAACTTCATCCGCATCTCCGTGAATATGAATAACATTGGTATCAACCGTAGTTCTATCCCACAAAATAATGGTTTCAATGGCCCAATCTAAATAACTTTTGTCTCTAACACTCAAGTACTTTTCATACAATTTCAAACGTTGAGTGATTGTTGAACCAAACGAAAACTTGGCCATCGATTCAACATTTTGAATTAATCCGGTCGGAAGAATTTTGTAAGCTTTTGTTGTTTTGGCCAATTTCATTCTTCTCGGAAATTCACGATTGGTTTTTACACTCGAAATGATAATCGTTTTTCGAACCGAAATTACCTTTGACAATTCCTGAACAATTACTCCACCAAACGAAACACCAATTAAAACAGGTTGTTCATGTTTTATATTTTCTGCCAAACGTTTTACATAAGCTGAAATAGGTTCATTAGGAATCGGTAATATCCATTCTAAAAAAAATTGCTCAAATTGCTCTTCTGGCAAATGAATGCGTTCAAAAATAGTTGGACTAGCCGCCAAACCGGGCATAAAATAAACGGGGATTTTTTCCATTGCTATAGAATTGCATAAAATTATATTTTTTGAGCTATATGAACGTAAATTGTCCGTTAAATATTTGCTAATTTATAAGAAATACATTAACATTTATAATGAAAAAACAAAATTTTAATTTTGTAACTTTGCAGTCAATTCATTTCACTTTATACAATTTGAAATACCATGGAAATCAAAGACAATCAATTATTGAGACAATTTGAAACCCAAACTCCAAATGGTCTTTTGGTAATGGAATATGCCATACAAGAGAAAAAATTATTTCTAACTAAATTAATTGTTCGGGAAGAAGCCGATGCGTCTTTGAGTGAAGATTTTATGAAAGCTATTTTAGCTTTAGCAACTGAAAAAAAATTCAAAGTAGTACCCACTCACCCACTTGTGGCACAGTTTTTCAGAAAAAACCCGTCTTATAAAGAAATGCTTCCTCCGGGCATTAAAATTTAATCATGAAATGTCCGTTGTGTGCCGATATTGCCAATCATTTTTATACACACAAACACCGCGAGTTTTATTTTTGTTCCTCTTGTTTTTCGGTATTTTTAGACACTAAAAACTATATGTCTGAATCGGATGAAAAAAAGCACTACGAATTTCACAATAATGATGTAAACGATAAAGGCTATCAGCAATTTGCATCGCCTATTGTGAAAGCAGTACTGAACGATTTTACACCCAAACATTCCGGTTTAGATTTTGGTGCCGGAACCAACTCGGTAATTGTGAAATTATTGAAAGACAAAAAATACAACATAGTAGAATACGACCCATTCTTTTCCAACCATCCGGAAGTTTTGGAAAAACAATACGATTACATTACCTGTTGTGAAGTGATTGAACATTTTCACCATCCGTTTGAGGAATTTAAAAAACTATTCCAACTTCTAAAACCCGGCGGAAAATTCATTTGTATGACCGATTTTTTCTCCGAAACCCAAAATTTTGACACCTGGTATTACAAAAATGACCATTCACATGTGTTCTTCTATCATCCCAAAACAATGGAATGGATTACTAAAAATATTGGGTTTTCGAGTTATATGATTAAGGGGAGAGTTACGGTTTTTGAAAAATAGTGGTCAGTCGCAGTGTTGAGTCGCAGTCTCCCGTCAGTTGTGTCATTCCGACGAAGGAGGAATCTCATTACGCTAGAATTATATGAACTTAAGAAACTTTATGTGATTTCTCCCGCTGGTCGAAATGACACAATCTAAAAAACTACAAAACCACAACATCCCTCACAAAATCCATCCTCACCGCACCATCTTCATCAATCTTCGTCAGTTTGATTTCGTGTAACGTATTCACCAATTCCGGATTCCAAGGCGTTTTTACTTTTACATAATTTTCTGTAAAACCGTGAATGTAGCCTTCTTTATTTTCGGCTTCAAACAAAACGGTTCGCGTTGTTCCGAGTTGACTTTCGTAAAATGCTCTTCGTTTCTTTACAGATAATCCACGAAGCATTTTACTTCTTTTGGAGCGAACATTTGCCGGCACAACTCCATCCATTTCAGCTGCTTCAGTATTATCTCGTTCAGAATAGGTAAAAACGTGCAAATACGAAATGTCTAAGTCATTCAAAAAGTGATAAGTTTCTAAAAAATGTTCGTCTGTTTCACCGGGAAAACCGACAATTACATCCACGCCAATACACGCATCAGGCATCACTTCGCGAATTTTATTCACGCGATCTACATACAATTCTCGCAAATAACGACGTTTCATTTTCTTCAAAATGTCATTACTTCCCGATTGCAACGGAATGTGAAAATGCGGTACAAAAGTTCGGCTTTTGGAAACAAAATCAATCGTTTCGTTTTTTAATAAATTCGGCTCGATAGACGAAATTCGCAATCGCTCAATACCTTCTACTTCATCCAACGCTTGTACTAATTCTAAAAAAGTATGTTCGTGTTTTTTGTTGCCAAATTCACCTTTTCCATAATCACCAATATTCACACCGGTTAACACGATTTCTTTGATGCCTTGCTGCGAAATTTCTTTGGCGTTTTTCAACACATTTTGCAATTCATCACTGCGAGAAATCCCACGAGCCAAAGGAATCGTGCAATACGTACATTTGTAATCACAACCGTCTTGCACTTTCAAAAACGCTCGGGTTCGGTCGCCAATGGAATAGCTTCCCACATAAAAATTAGCTTCTTCAATCTCACAAGAATGTACTTCGCCTAAATCATTCTTGGTCAAATCATTCAAATAATCGGTAATTTTGAATTTTTCTGTCGCACCCAAAACCAAATCTACACCATCCACGGCAGCCAATTCTTCAGGTTTCAATTGAGCATAACATCCCACCGCAGCCACAAACGCTTTCTCGTTGTTTTTCAATGCTTTTTTGACAATTTGTTTGAATTGTTTATCCGCATTTTCGGTCACCGAACAGGTATTAATCACATAAATATCAGCAACTTCTTCAAAATCAACGCGTTCAAAACCTTCTTGTTGAAAATTTCGAGCAATAGTAGACGTTTCTGAAAAATTCAGTTTGCAACCTAAGGTGTAAAAAGCGACTTTTTTTGGGCTTGCTTTCATATTCTGCATTTCCTAAAATTGGAAAAAGGGTTTCTTTACTTATATTTACCCTATTAAAAAGAGTGCAAATTTACACACAATATTCGGGAAAATGAAATCATTACTTCGCTATCTATCACTATTTTACTTTTTTACAGCATTGATTTCCTGTGGAAATAAGAAAGCGGAAACCAATGACAACCTCGTTTTCAGATACAATGAAAGTGCAAACATTGCCACGTTAGACCCAGCTTTTTCCAAATCGCAAAACATCATTTGGGCGTGTAATCAATTGTTTAACGGTTTAGTTCAGTTGGATGATAGTTTGCATATTCAGCCCGATATTGCCAAAAGTTGGACGATTTCAGAAGATGGAAAAACGTATCAATTTGTGTTGCGAAACGATGTCTATTTTCACAAACATCATTTGTTTGGGAAAGATTCCACCCGAATTGTGAAAGCAAGTGATTTTGAATACAGTTTGAATCGTTTGAAAGACGAAAAAATCGCTTCGCCAGGTGGATGGATTTTACAAAATGTAGAAAATTTTGAAGCGAAAAACGATTCGATTTTCGAAATAAAACTCTCCAAATCATTTCCGGCTTTTTTAGGATTATTATCGATGAAATATGCGTCGGTTGTTCCAAAAGAAATCATCGAAAGTCCGAATTATGATTTCAGAACAAAACCCATCGGAACCGGACCGTTTCAATTTAAATTTTGGGAAGAAAATGTCAAATTGGTTTTACGACGAAATCCTATTTACTTTGAAAAAGATGAAAAAGGAAAGCAATTACCTTATTTAGAAGCTGTTGCCATTACTTTTTTACCCGATAAACAAAGTGGCTTTTTGGAATTTATACAGGGAAAAATTGATTTTGTTTCCGGTTTGGACCCTTCCTATAAAGATGAAATTCTGACACAAAAAGGCGAATTGCAACCGAAATATAAAGAAGATGTAAATTTAATTAGCGGTTCCTATCTCAACACGGAATATCTTGGTTTCAGAATGGATGGTTCGGATAAAACGATTTTGGACAAACGCATTCGTCAAGCCTTAAATTATGGTTTTGACAGAGCGAAGATGATTACGTATTTGCGAAATAATATGGGAATTCCGGCCACAAGTGGAATCATTCCAAGCGGTATGCCGAGTTTTAACAACCAAAAAGGCTATGATTTTGAACCGGAAAAAGCTAAAGCATTAGTGGCTGAATTTGTCAAAGAAACCGGCATTAAAAAACCAAAAATCGTTTTGAGTACCAATGCAACCTACATTGATATTGGCGAATTTTTACAACGCGAATGGCAGAAAATTGGATTGGATGTTGAAATTGATGTGAATCCGCCTTCGACATTACGCCAAGCGATTGCAACGGGAAAAGTCACTTTTTTCAGAGCAAGTTGGATTGCCGATTATCCGGATGCTGAGAATTATTTATCGCTTTTTTATAGTAAAAACTTTGCTCCGAATGGACCAAATTACACGCATTTTTCTAATCCTAAATTTGATGCGTTATATGAAAAAGCATTCCTCGAAACAGATGATGCCAAACGATTTGAATTGTATCAACAAATGGATCAAATCATCATTGAAGAAGCTCCGGTGATTCCGTTGTTTTATGATAAAGTAGCGAGGTTTACACGAAAAAATGTGGAAGGTTTGGGGATTAATCCCTTGAATTTATTATCTTTAAAGAGGGTTAAAAAAATTTAACTACTAGGGATGCTAAATAAATTTAATGCAAAGACGCAGAGAAAAACTTTGCGACTTTGCGAGAAAAAAATAAAATTATAAACGATAAATTGAAAAAAACACTTTTAATCATATTACAACTTTATTTATTCCAAGTATTTGGGCAAAATAGTAATGGCGTTAAATATCAATTTGCAAAAGAAGTTTTTAAAAAAGAATACAAAAAGACAACTTTTGAAAGTTTTATAGGAGAGATAGAGAGATTAAATGAAAATGAATTAAAGTTTAAAGATAAAATTTTAAAGATCTATTCTAATGACACTTCGCTTGTTAAAATATTTTCAAAAGGTATTTTTAATCCAGAAATTATTTTTGGAAAAGAGTCTACTAAAATTTTAACGAAAAATGAATTAGATTCATTATCAATCAATAAAAAATATTTTACAACCTAACAAGAAATGACAGCCTTACAATTAGTAATCTAGAGGAACTTGAAAAATTAAATCCCAACTTTAAAACAAAAAGATTTATGTTTTGGGTTTTTAGAATTGGAATTGTAAATCCACAAGAATGCTATTTTGAATTGCAAAATGAGAAGGGAAATAAAGATATGAAAATGGAAGAATTTTTAGAGAATGCTAAAGTTACATTCTTTTATCGAGGATCAATAATATTATAAAGTATGCCAGGAGAAGGTTCCATGTTACACGCTTTAATCAGTTCGAGAAACAACAAACGCAATCGAATTGACAAATTAAAACGTTTGGAAAATACTTCCAACGGAACGTCTGAATTTATTGATCCAATTCAGGCAACCCCAGAATTATTGGAATCTATTCGACAAAAAATGCTTAGTGAAAGAAAATTAGAACGAAAAAAACTCATTGTGAAGATGACTTTGTTTATGATTGTGCTTGCTATTGTTCTTTATGTTTTCAATTATAATTGGAAATGGATAAAAGAGCGTATTATTTTATAGATTGATAATATAAAACAAAAAAGGCTGTTCAAAATGAACAGCCTTTAATTTTAATTTTAAGAATGGTTATCTGTTTGCAGATATAATTTTCTTAGTTTCACTTCCTCTTTCGGTTGTTACTTTTAAGATATACACTTGACTAGATTCTCTTACTCCAGATAAATCAATCTTGTACTCTTTGTTCATATAACCATTCACATCATTTGATTTTTGAATTAAAGCACCTTTTAAATCATAAACTTCAACCTGAACAGGTGAATTATATTCAAAAGTGTATCTTATAGTTAACTCATTAACAAATGGTAAAGGATAAACATCGAATGAAACATTAGTATCAAAGATACCTCTTTGTGGTTCTTGAGGATTTGAAGCGGGTAATACGACTATAGTTTGTTTATGAACTCTCGTATTTCCACATGCATCTTCAGCAGTCCAAATTCTATAGATTTCATAGTCACAATCGTTATCATTTGATCTAACTTCTTTGTAAGATACTTCAACTTCACTACAAAGATCAGTTGCTGTAATAATCGGAATTACAGGAATTGCATCACAAGAAACAGCAACGTCAGCTGGAAGATTCCCTACAAAAGTTGGTGCTGTAGTATCATTTACAACAATAGTTTGCTTGTGAACTCTCGTATTACCACACGCATCCTCTGCTGTCCAAATTCTATAGATTTCATAATGACAACCATGACCAGAAGTTACTTCTTTATAAGTTACTTCTGCTGTACCACAATTGTCAATTGCTGTAATCGAAGGAATAGATGGAATTGCATCACAAGAAACAGCAACGTCAGCTGGAAGATTCCCTACAAAAGTTGGTGCTGTAGTATCATTTACAACAATAGTTTGCTTATGAACTCTCGTATTACCACACGCATCCTCTGCTGTCCAAATTCTGTAAATTTCATAATGACAACCATGACTGGAAGTTACTTCTTTATAAGTTACTTCAGCTGTACCACAATTATCAATTGCTGTAATCGAAGGAATAGAAGGAATTGCATCACAAGAAACAGCAACGTCAGCTGGAAGATTACCTACAAAAGTTGGTGCTGTAGTGTCTTGAACATTTATCATTTGTTTGTGGAAAATGAAGTTACCACAAGCGTCAGTGGCTTTCCATAATCTAACTAAAGTATAATCATTTGGACAAGAACCGTTAATTCTAGTTTCAAAAAACAAAACTGTTGGATTACTACAATTATCAGTAGCCGTTACAGTAGCCGGTTGTGGCACATGGTCACATTCCACGGTAATATTTTGTGGTAATTGACTAGTAAATACAGGTTTAGTGGTATCTCTAACCGTAATTGTTTGAGTATGCACAGTTGTATTACCACATCCATCCATTGCTGTCCAAGTTCTCACCAGAGTATAGTTAGAAGGACAGTTACCGTTGTTACGAACTTGACTATATCCGACAGAAGCCATTCCACACTTGTCTGTAGCTGTTAAAGTCATCGCCATTGGTACAGCATCACACTCCACAGTCATATCCATTGGAAGTTCTTCAACAAAAGCAGGAGCCGTTGTGTCTTGAACAGTGATAGTTTGTTTGTGCGTAGTTACATTTCCACACTCATCCTCTGCTGTCCAAACTCTTACTAATGTATAGTTAGAAGGACAGTTACCGTCTGTTCTGGTTTGTTTGTATA
>QLAH01000185.1_pt1 | contig 49255 bp, 41 predicted proteins | sample 4693081 | NCBI WGS metagenome assembly QLAH01 (sample SAMN09425401, study PRJNA476045) | Lake water metagenome, whole genome shotgun sequencing project. | reverse complement strand
GATGTGTTGGACTTCTTGACCCAGGCCATTCAGGCCGAACGCTTGGGGCACGAGCACCCTGACCTGCGGCCTCAACCCTCGGCTGAGGATGAAACCCCTTTGGCGGCGTAGCCCCCTGAATCTTTACAATACAACTGATACTCAGGCTTGCCGTCGGATGTCTTTTTTTTAACTGCAATCTGTGCACATGGCTTGGATTTTCCTTTGCCATAAAGAAAATCTCCAGGAGAAAGCTTGATCTCTTGAATGCGAGTATCAAATTTCAGAATTTTCTCTCTAGCGATAAGAACTAAATCAGGATTGATATTTTTACATTTGGCTAGCGCTGTATTTAGACTTCTAGGAACTGGTGGAATTGGGATAATAGCCTCTGCATGAATCGGCTCTGGCAGATGGCGAGGAACTTTTGTCTCTATCACATTGTCTTGGTCAAGATGATTTGCTTTGAAAATAATGTCGCCATCAATACTAGTCAAGTAAAACTGAATAAAATCAATTTTGAGCTTGTGATAAAGTCGATCTGTCAAATTATCATTATGGAAGTAGGGTGATACGATCACAAGCTCAATGGGCTGTTGATAGTCAATCTTATCTTGGTACGGCTGTTCTTGAATGATCTGGTGGTAGTAGCGAGTTATCTGCTGCACAACGTATCTGTCCTCATCATTCTTTAGCTCGATGATGATGAGATTTCCCTTTTCCCCAATAGCCAGGATGTCGCAGTAGTTACCATTGATATGATGCTGCCTTCTCAGTGGAGTAGCCTTGAATAAGGCCTGAAGATTATCCCAAACAAACTCCTCTAGGACTGACTCACTCTCGAATCTACACTTTCCGCTAGCTGATTCTTGAATTGAATATTGTCTTTGATAGCCAAGCGTTTCAACCATTACCGTCCTGCAAGATCATCATGATTAAGTGAGCAGGCCAACACGACAAAGTAGTGGGCCCAAGCGAGAAGAATAGTCAGCAATGTCTGCTCTACGAACTAGGCTCTCCGAGCTGCAAAGGTAGATCGATCTCCACCATGGAGCTTGATACTTCCTTCCACCTCATCTGCCGACTTCAGAATTAGCCAACCACTGCCAGAGGCTTCATCACATTCATCATTACCTTCCCAGGTAAAGTTAAATCGTTCTGTGTCACTACTGCGGCTAAACTCTCCGTCCAAACCTCCAGACACTAGGCCAAATTGAAAGTCGCCCGTGGCCTGCGGCGTGACGGTAATGTAGGCTTGAACTTCCATGTTGAAATAATCTTCATCCCAAAGTTCCATGTCATAGATATGCCAGGTGCCAACCAGGGATTTAGCTTGCTGTTTTGCCATAATTTATGCCTCTAAGAGATGCAATTTAACGCAATTTAATGTCCGAATTTTACCTAACTCTTGGGTGACAAAACCTGCGCTACTGACAATCTTAAGTCTGGAAACTGGGGCGATTGCAAAAAACTATCTATCCCCAATACTTCTGGTTCATACCATCCATCAACTAGGGTTAGCATGGTTATTTTGGCCTGAGCGGGATCTACAATCCAGTATTCAGGAATTCCCCGCGCTGCATATTCCGAGCGTTTGTAGCGATAGTCTCGATCTTCGTTAATTTTTCCGGGCGAAACTACTTCGACCACCAACAACGGCGGTGGCATCTCCTCCATAATCGTGCTACGTCCACTGGACTCTAGCGCTATCGCCAGATCTTCCCCTAGCACCATCACATCTGGGATTCTTGTGCGACCCGAAACAATGATTTCTGTATCGGCCCGTCGTAACCAATAAAAGGGTAGATGAGCTAAAAATTGCTGAATAAGAAACATCGAAATCAAAACATTTCGAGGACTTTCCGGCGGCATTTCAATAATGTCTCCATCCACAAATTCGCAGCGCCCCTCTGGGCCATGGTCTAGGCTCAGATAATCGGCTAAAGAAAGTTTGGTGGTTACCATAACGAGAGAAATCCCTACGCCCTAGCGTTTTTATTGTACTCAGCAAAATCGAGTCACGGATGGGCTGGCATTAACCCTAACCTTGCACCAATGGTGGCCACAACGGACTGACTGAGGGCGTTGTAGTCGTAGCCGCCCTCTAGGCCAAAGAGAATTTTGTCGGTAACGCGTAGGGCAAAGTGGGTGAAGGTTGCGTAGTCCTGGGGGTTCAGGTTAATGCTGGCTAGGGGGTCGGCGGCGGTGGCATCGTAGCCAGCGCTAATCAGCAGCAGGTCGGGGTTGAAGGCCCGCAGGAAAGGAATCACCTGCTGGTCGAATTTTTTGTGATAGTCGGCGCTGGTGCTTCCGGGCGGCATGGGCAGATTGAGAACGTTGTGGTGTAGGCCCGTTTCGGTGCTGCGTCCGGTGCCGGGATAGGCGGGAAACTGGTGCAGCGAACAGTAGGCAATGGCGGGGTTGGCTTCTACTAGGTACTGGGTGCCGTTGCCGTGGTGCACGTCCCAGTCTAGAATGGCGACCCGCTGGATGCCCGGCTGCTGGAGGGCATAGTGGGCAGCAATGGCGGCGTTGGAAAAGATGCAAAAGCCCATGCCACTGTCGCGAATGGCGTGGTGTCCGGGAGGGCGCACCAGGGCAAAGGCGGAATGCCCCGTTTTCAAGACGTAATCTACCCCGTCTAGCCACGCACTCACCGCTAGCCGCGCCGCCTCATAGCTGGCGGGAGATACGGCGGTATCGCCATCCCAGTAGCCGCCGCCATCTGCCGCAAATTGCCGAATTTTGGCCACATAGGCTGGATCGTGAACGGAGGCAATCTCCCGATCCACTTGGCGCTGGTCGGCAGGGGTGGGGTCGCGCCAGTCGAGGTGATCGGCCCAGGGCGCAGCCTTGAGGGCATTGACGATGGCTGTAAGCCGTCCGGCATTTTCTGGGTGAATTTGCCCCGTGTCGTGGCTGAGGAAGACCGGGGAATAGAAAATGGCGAAGTCGGCGAGGGAAAAGTCGTGGTGCACGGCGGGATCGTTGGGGCGGATGGGCTGGCTGGCCCTCACCCTAAATCCCTCTCCCAAGATGGGAGAGAGACTTTGAAAGATGCTTCCGGCTCCCCTCTCCTTCCTGGGAGAGGGGCTGGGAGTGAGGGCCATCAAGCCTAAGGACAAGGAAAATCAGGGCCGAAAAGAAGCGCCTATTTCCCCTACGCCTACCATACCCGGACAGTCTCTTAAGTGGGGGTTTTGTGCTAAAATTTAATAGGCGTGAATGCCCAAAAATCAAGCCTTTTGAGCGCTATTCAGCACCACTCGGTGCGAGGGTCTGACTAGCGCTTTGTTATTCGCAAATTCGGAGTTTTTTCGCCCATGGCAACCCCAGAAGAGCGTATCGTTCCCACCGATCTACGCAACGAAATGGAGAGCTCTTATCTGGAATACGCTATGAGCGTGATTGTGGGTCGAGCCTTGCCCGATGCCAGGGACGGCCTCAAACCCGTGCATCGCCGCATTCTCTACGCCATGCACGAACTGGGCTTAGCGGCGGATCGCCCCTTTAGAAAGTGCGCCCGTGTGGTGGGGGAAGTGCTGGGTAAGTATCACCCCCACGGCGATACGGCGGTCTACGATGCCCTGGTGCGGATGGCCCAGGATTTTTCGATGCGGTCGCCGCTGATCAACGGCCACGGCAACTTTGGCTCCATCGACAACGACCCTCCGGCGGCGATGCGATATACCGAATGTCGCCTGCAATCCCTCACTAGCGACTCGCTGTTGCAGGATATTGAGTCGGAAACCGTCGATTTTGCCGATAACTTCGATGGTTCTCAGCAGGAACCTGTGGTACTGCCCTCGCGCTTGCCCCAGTTGTTGCTGAATGGCTCCTCCGGTATCGCCGTGGGCATGGCCACCAACATTCCGCCCCACAACCCTAGTGAGCTGATCGACGGCGTCATCGCCCTGATCCACAACCCCGACATCACCACCGCCGAGTTGATGGAGATCATCCCCGGCCCCGACTTCCCCACGGGGGGGCAAATCCTGGGCCGCAGCGGTATCCGCGATGCCTACATCAGCGGGCGCGGATCTGTGACCATGCGCGGTGTGGCCAGCCTAGAAACCATCGAGCACCGGGGCCGACCCGACCGGGAAGCGATCATCATCACCGAACTGCCCTACCAAACCAACAAGGCGGGCATGATTGAGCGCATCGCCGAGATGGTGAACGAGCGCAAGCTGGAGGGCATTTCCGACATCCGCGACGAGAGCGACCGTGACGGGATGCGGATCGTCATCGAACTGAAGCGCGATGCCTATCCCCGGGTGGTGCTGAACAACCTCTACAAGCAAACGCCGCTGCAAAACAACTTTGGCGTCAACATGCTGGCCCTGGTGAACGGGGAGCCCCAACTGCTGGGCCTGAAGCGGATGCTGGAGGTGTTCCTAGAGTTTCGGGAAGAGACCATTACCCGCCGCACCCGCTACGAACTCCGCAAGGCCCAAGAGCGGGATCACATCCTTCAGGGGTATCTGATTGCCCTGGCCAATTTAGACGCGGTGATTGCCCTGATTCGCCACGCCGCCGACACCCCCACCGCCAAGCAGGAACTAATGGACACCTATGGCCTCTCGGAGGTGCAGTCTGACGCCATTCTGCAAATGCAGTTGCGCCGCCTCACCGCCCTCGAAGCCGACAAAATCCAGGCCGAACACGAGGACTTGGTGGCTAAAATCACCGATCTGCAAGACATCCTGGCCCGTCGGGAGCGCATCCTAGAGATCATCATCACCGAACTGGGCGACCTGAAGGCGAAGCACAACAGCCCCCGCCGCACCACCATCGAAATGGACGAGGGCGAACTCACCGATATTTCCCTGATCGCCAACGAGCAGGTGGTGATCCTCGTCACCGATCAGGGCTACGTCAAGCGGATGCCCCTCACCACCTTCGAGGCCCAAAGCCGCGCCACCCGTGGCAAGGCCGGAGCCAAGATGAAGGAGGACGACGGCGTTCAGCACTTCATCACCTGCTACACCCACGATTACCTGATGTTCTTTAGCGACCGGGGCGTGGCCTACTCCATGCGAGCCTACCAGGTGCCGGAGGGTTCGCGGGCGGCACGGGGTATCCCCATCGTGCAAATGCTGCCCATCCCCAAGGAAGAGGTGATTACCTCGGTGCTATCGGTGCGGGAGTTCACCGACGAAGACTACCTGGTGATGCTGACGCGGGGTGGCTTTGTCAAAAAAACGGCCCTCTCCGCCTTCAGCAATATCCGGGCCAACGGCCTAATCGCCATTTCCCTCGAAGAAGGCGATCAACTGCGCTGGGTGCGCCTCGCCCGCAGCACCGATAGCATCCTGATCGGCTCTCGCCACGGCATGACCATTCACTTTAAGGTAGACGACGACCAACTGCGGCCCCTCGGTCGGCCCACCCGTGGGGTACGAGCGATGGCCCTACGGGATGGCGACGAGCTAATCAGCATGGACATTCTGCCTAGCCAGGTGGTGGAAGCCGTGCAAGCAGCGGAAGCCGAAGCCGATAGCGAAGACGAGGATGATACCGTCGCCACCAGTAATGATCCTGGCCCTTGGGTGCTGGTGATTGCCTCCTCTGGGCTGGGTAAGCGGGTGCCTGTGTCTAAATTCCGCCTGCAAAATCGGGCGGGGCTGGGGCTAAAGGCAATCAAGTTCCGCAAGGACGACGATACCCTGGCAGCGCTGAGGGTGGTCAGCGATGGTGATGAACTGATGCTGGTGACGAACCGAGGCATCATCATTCGCCAGCGGGTGAACGACATTTCCATTCAGTCGCGACCTGCCACCGGGGTGCGGCTACAACGGCTCGATGAGGACGACGCCATCGCCGCCGTGGCTGTGGTGCCCCCCGCACTGCAAGAGCCCGATGAAATCCTCACGATCAGCGACGCCGTCGGAGAAACCACAGAAGAGGAGTAGGCCACCTCCAAGCACCCCCTTTTTAAGGGAATTTAGAGGGTGCTCCCAGGGCTGGGGCGATGGTGCAAGATCTGCGTATATAGTCGCCTCCATGGGAAAAGGGGAGTCGGAATGGTTTCAAAGTTCCTCTCCCATTTGGGGCTACCGCTTGTACATATAGCGGTTCCTTATAAGAATGAGACAAGCTAGATGCTGAAAGCCTTACTCTAACCTGAGTTCGGGATAAGCCAAACATTGCAATATCGAGAAACCTGCTTCCAGTTTCCGCTTTAGCCCTCACCCTAAATCCCTCTCCCTTGGGGAGAGAGATTTAGGGTGAGGGTTGTCAGGGTGTAGGGCGTCTGAGTTTAACCCGAACTGAGGTTACGCTGGTAAGTTTTCCAGGTTCTCACGCTTAATTGGAATGACGATAATTGGGCCGAAATTGATGATACGTCCTAGAAGATTCTAGGGAGAATGATCATGCAGCTTGTGCCAGAGAGGGTGACTTGCCCCCTGCTGGAGAATGCGGTGGTGTAGTTGGCTCAAGCGTCGCCGTTCGGCCTGGGTAAGCCCTAACAAGATATACCGACTTTCGGAGATCAAAAGCGCTACCGTCAGCCCTACACATAGGCCTAAACCGATGGCCGCAAGGCGGTTATAGGCCAAGGCATAGCGCACCGCTGTCCAAGTGAAGTACTGGCGGAGGTAAACCCACTCTCTCCGCAGGCTCCACAAGCTCAGGCTACCCACCGTCAGCCACAGGAGGAGACTCGTTAGCCACCACCGACGGTTTAGGATAATCCGCAGTCGTTCGATTTGGCGCTGGTGGTGAGGATCAAGGGTCATGGGATAGTCCCTTGGGTACGGAACAACAACGGCCAGGTATTACATTTGCTCGACGGCGGGTGCGTCGGGGTCGGTGGTGGCGTTGTCCTCCGGGTTATCTCCACCGCCGCCATAGGGTTGGCCAGTGCGTTCGCGCCATAGGGCGAGCAGGGTGCTGGCGATGAAGATACTGGAATAGACCCCGGCTAAAAAGCCCACAATCAGCGCTAGGGCAAAGAACTTGAGGGTAGACCCCCCAAAGATAAAGATGGCGACTAGGGGCAGAATGGTGGTGAAGCTGGTGTTGATCGATCGGGTTAGGGTTTGGTTCACCGAATCATCGACGATCTGATTGATGTGGGTGGTGGGGTTGAGCTTGATGTTCTCGCGCACACGGTCGTAGATGACGACCGTATCGTTTACCGAGAAGCCCACAATCGTCAGCAGCGACACGATGAAGAGGCTGTCAATTTCGACCCCTATCACCAGGCCCAGGATCGCAAAGACCCCCATGGTCACTAGCACATCGTGGGCGAGGGCAACAATGGCAAAGAAGGCGTAGTCGAACTTAAACCGCAGGCTGAGGTAGGCGATGATGCCCGCAAAGGACACCAACAGCGCCAGCAAACCAGAGGCCAAAAGCTGCCGCCCGATCACTGGCCCCACCGTATCAATTTGGGTGGAGTTGGTGTCGAAGGGGCCGACGGTTTCTTGGAGGTTGCTCTGGAGGGTAGAGCGCTCGTCCACATCCAGGTTTTTGGTGCGGATGGATAGAGTTTGGCGATCCTGCCCTAGCAATTGGATGCTGCTGGATTCTAGCCCCTGATCCGCCAAGACCTGCCGCACGTCGTCGAGGGAAATCTCCTCGGTGCAGGTATCGGTGAGGGTGCAGGCATGGGTAAGTTGTAGCCGGGTGCCGCCGACAAAATCTAGTCCAGGCCGCAGCGGTGCACCGAACTGCTGCCAGGAGATGACCATGGCCACAATGCCAATGCCAATGACCAGCGACGAGAGGCCCCACCACAGGGTGCGTTGTTGGTTAATTTGCAGGTTCATGGGGTTGCGCTCCGGGAGGTAGTCAGGGGGCTGAGGCCAGGGCAAAACCAGCTCGGCTTGCGGAATTGGGGCATCCCCAGGGCCACAAACAGCAGGGTACGGGTGCAGGTGAGGGCCGTAAACATACTGACCAAAACCCCCAGCCCCAGGGTGAGGGCAAAGCCCTTGACGAGGCCCGCCCCAAACACAAACAGCGCTACACAGGAAATTACCGTGGTCACGTTGCTGTCGAGAATGCTGGAAAAGGCCCGATAAAAGCCCGATTCCACGGAACGATACAGGGTTTTGCCTGCACGCAGTTCCTCACGGGTGCGCTCGAAGATCAGCACGTTGGCATCCACCGCCATGCCAATGCTAAGGATGAACCCCGCAATCCCAGGCAGGGTGAGGGTCACGCCCAGCATCACAAAGGCGGCCCAGGTGAGTAGGGCATAGACCACTAGGGCGATATCCGCCAACACCCCCGGCAGGCGATAGTACACCGCCATAAACACCAGCACCAGGGCCAAGCCAACTAGGGCGGCATACAGGCTGCGCTGAATGCTGTCTCGACCTAGGGTAGGGCCAACGGTGCGGTTTTCCACCACTTCCACGGGCAGGGGCAGAGCACCGCCGCGCAGTTGAATTTCCAGGTCGCGGGCCGATACGGCATCGAAGTTGCCGGAAATCACCGCATTGCCCCCGGTAATCCCGGTCTCGGCGTACTGCACATCCACCCGTGGGGCGCTCAGCAGTCGGTTATCTAAGAAAATCCCCAGTCCCCGACCCGTCCCCGCCACGGATTTGGTCAATTCAGCAAAATCATTGGCCCCTTCGGCATTGAACTCAATCACCACTTCCCACTGGGTGCCGTTACCCGGACGGGCGAGGGCATCGGTGAGCTTGTCACCCTTCAGTTCGCTGGGTTCAAACAGTTTTAGGATGGCGGCTTCGCTGGTAGCAATGTCGGCCTGAATCTGGTCAATCTCGGCCTGGGTATCGCCGTCTACGGCTCCGGTAGGGGGCAGGCTGGCCTGAATCAGCGCGAGGTCGTCTAGGTGTTCCTGCAAGATTTCGGTTTCCACCAAAAGCTGCTGTTCGGTGCCAGGGCTTTGGGCGCGAAACTCAAGCTGGGCCGTTCCGCCTAGCACCCGTTCCGCCTGTTGGGGGTCGTTAATCCCTGGCAACTGCACCAAGAGCTGATCGTTGCCAAGCTGCTGCACCACCGCTTCGGATACCCCCAGCCCGTTGACGCGGCCTTCTACCACGCTCTGCACCGCTTCCATTTCCCGCTCGGTAATGGTGGGAATAGCGGCGGTGGGCTGGACCTGAATCGTGAGCTGCGATCCGCCCCGTAGATCCAGACCTAGGGACGTGGGGAAAAGGGGATTCTCGGCCAGCAGCGAGTTGGCAATCAGCGCCACGGCCCCGATGGTCAACGCCAGGATCAGTGCTAACCAAGCTTGATACTTTGCCATGGATCAGGGGGATAACAGGACGAATCGGGAATTCGGAGATATAGAGTCTTTCCGGCTCTCCTAGCCTTCTGGGAATGGTCGCTTATCCATCAGTTTCTATCTTAATTTGACCTGGGTGTTGATCCCCCCTAGCCCCCCTTAGAAAGGGGGGAACCGGAGTCAAAGTCACCCTTAGAAATGGAGGAACTGGCTTCAAAGTCCCCCTTTTCAAGGGGGATTTAGGGGGATCCCTCAGGCTGGTGTGGATAGAGCTGAAATGTGGATAAGCATTAGCATTCTTGGGAGAGGGGCTGGGGGAGAGGGCTGCGAGGAGTTGGCAACGAACCGAGCCTAGACCTTCAGGGCCATCATGTTCTCGACGGCGGCCTCGATTTGCTTGGGCTGCACAATGGTTAGGCTTTCTAGCTTGCCGTTGTAGGGGGTGGGAATGTCTTGGGAGGACAGCCGCAGCACTGGGGCATCTAGCTCGTCAAAGAAGCGGTCGTTGATGGAGGCGATGATTTCCGCGCCGATGCCGCCCGTCCGCATACATTCTTCCACCACAATCACCCGGTGGGTTTTCTTGATGGAAGCTCCGATGGTCTCAAAATCCAGGGGCTTGAGGGAAATCAGGTCGATCACCTCTGGGTCGAAGCCCTTGGCGACGAGGCCCTTCACTGCCTGGGTAACGTGGTGGCGCATCCGGGAATAGGTGAGGATGGTGACATCCTTGCCGGGGCGGACGATTTCGGCCTTATCCAGGGGCACCAGGTACTCGTGGTTGGGCAGGTCTTCCTTGAGGTTGTAGAGGAGGACGTGCTCGAAGAACAGCACTGGGTTGTCGTCGCGGATGGCGGACTTGAGCAGCCCCTTGGCGTTGTAGGGGGTGGAGCAGGCCACGATTTTGAGACCGGGCACCGCCTGGAAGTAGGCTTCGAGCCGCTGAGAGTGCTCGGCCCCCAGTTGCCGACCGACGCCGCCAGGGCCACGGATCACCATGGGAATTTTGAAGTTGCCGCCGGAGGTGTAGCGCAGCATCCCGGCGTTGTTGGCAATTTGGTTGAAGGCCAGCAGCAAAAAGCCCATGTTCATGCCTTCGATGATGGGCCGCAACCCGGTCATCGCGGCACCTACGGCCATCCCGGTAAAGCTGTTTTCGGCGATGGGGGTATCTAGCACACGGAACTCGCCGTACTTGTCGTAGAGGTCTTTAGTGACCTTGTAGGAGCCGCCGTATTGGCCGACATCTTCGCCCAGCACAAAAACGGTTTCGTCGCGGCCCATCTCTTCGTCGATGGCCTCGCGCAGGGCGTTAAAGAGGAGAGTTTCTGCCATAGCTCAGGAAAATGTAGGGAAATGAAGGGCAAGGAATCGGGAAATTGCACAGTCTAAAAGCGGCCCCAATCCCAGGGGTCAACCTCAACGGGGGCTGACCTTGTGGGGAACCAGCGGGGGTTAGCTGTCGGCAAAGATGTACTTGTACAGGTCGTCGGGGCTGGGTTCGGGGCTTTCTTCGGCGAAGGTGAGGGCGTCGTCGATGGTGGTTTGGATGCGATCCCGCACGCCTTTGAGGGTGGCTTCGTCGGCCAGGTTTTGCTCTAGCAGGTAGGCCTCAAAGCGCTTGATGGGATCACGGGCCAGCCATTCTTCCTTCTCGGCCTTAGAGCGCAGTTCGTCAGGGTCGGCCAGGGAGTGCCCCCGGAAGCGGTAGGTGAGAGCCTCAATCAGGGTGGGGCCTTCTCCGGCGCGGGCGCGGGCCACGGCTTCTTGGGCGATGGAGCGCACCGCCATCACATCCATGCCGTCTACTTCATATCCCGGCATCCCAAACACCGAGGCCTTTTTGTAGATTTCTGGCTGGGAGGTGGCGCGTTCGTGGGCCATGCCAATCGCCCACTTGTTGTTCTCCACCACAAAGAGGATGGGCAGCTTCCAGAGGGCCGCCATGTTCAAGCATTCAAAAAATTGGCCGTTGTTGGTGGTGCCATCGCCAAAGAAGCAGGCCGTCACTTGGTCGGAACTGGCATCCCCTAGGGCCACGCGGCGATAGTGGGTTTGGAAGGCGGCCCCTAGGGCGACGGGAATGCCTTCGCCGATGAAGGCAAAGCCCCCTAGCAGGTTGCGTTCGCCCGAAAACAGGTGCATGGAACCACCCCGACCCCGGCTACAGCCCGTTTCCTTGCCAAACAGTTCCGCCATCACATTCTTGGCGGGCACCCCAGCGCTGAGGGCGTGGACGTGGTCGCGGTAGGTGCTGCACACGTAGTCGTCGCTACGCATGGACTTGATCACCCCAGTGGAAACGGCTTCCTGGCCGTTGTAGAGGTGTACGAACCCAAACATTTTGCCCCGATAGTACATCTCGGCGCACTTGTCTTCAAAGAAGCGACCCAAAATCATGTCTTCGTAAAGCCGCAGCCCTTCCTCACTGGAGATGGAAGCCGCTGGAGCCTGAAACTGGGGTAATGTCCGTTCTTGAACCATGGGTTTTGCTGGGTCCTACGCTGCGATGTCCAACACTTGAATATACCGAAAAAAGGCACTCCCCTGGGCCAAGCACCAAGGAGACACCTAAAACTGCTCCTATCATACCGAGGGGTGTCCCGTTCTTTCTAGCGTCTCTTTTGGAGCCTCCTAAACGCAATGGATGAGGCCATAGAGTTGACGAGGCGGCGGCGAACGGGCTACAAGAGGGGGCATCACTCCTAGCCATGACCCAAAGCTCATGATATGGGCTTTGAGTTTTAGATCCGCATGGAAGACGAGGGCACGCTAGGCTGTAACTACCCTAGTCGGGGTAGATTCGGTGTGCTGGGGCTACAGCATATTCCCCGCGACCACGGCCAACGTGCAACCCAAATCATCCCAAAGCCTGCGGGGGGAGAGTTCGGCATTCGAGATCTCGTATGGGGCTTTTTCGATACTATTTCGGGTGAATTCGCTGCTGGGGATATGAGCTGTGCACGTTCCATTAGACTACTACCGAATTCTAGGATTGCCGACCCAGGCCACGGCGGAGCAACTCCAGCAGGCCCACCGAGATCGGGGTGTGCAGCTTCCCCGCAGAGAGTTTTCTGAGGTTGCCATCGCCGCCCGAAAACAACTGATTGATGAGGCCTATCGGGTTCTGTCTGATCCCAGCCACCGCCATGACTACAACAGTCGCTTTCTGGCCTACGCCGAGGCCACACCCGAGCCTAGCGGGGCGGCGGGGCTAGAAGTGCGACCCGACCTAGGAGAAGCGGCTCTCCGTTCCTTGGCGACCGAAACCGGAACCAGCGAGGGGGCAGGCACCCACATTGAGATCGAGTCCGATCAGTTTTCCGGGGCACTCCTGATTTTGCTGGAGCTGGGCGAGTATGAGCAGGTGATTCACCTGGGGCGGCCCTACCTCAGTAGCGGCAGCGGTAGCCTAGCAGATGGCCAACTTGGGGATCCAGCCCTCGTGCAGGGGGATGTGGTGCTTACCCTGGCGCTAGCCTGCCTAGAACTGGGCCGCGAACAGTGGCAGCAACGCCAGTATGAAACGGCGGCGGAATCCCTAGAAACAGGCCACGAGTTGCTGGCCAAGGAAAATCGCTTTCCGGCCTTGCGGGCTGAAATTCAGGCAGAGCTGTACAAACTGCGCCCGTACCGCATTTTGGAATTACTCGCTCGACCCCTCGACCAAACCCGCGAACGGCGACAGGGGCTTAAGCTCTTGAAGTCGATGCTAGAGGATCGGGGCGGCATTGAGGGCAGCGAGGACGACCTTTCAGGCTTAGTCATTGATGACTTTCTGCGCTTTATCCAACAACTGCGCGACTACCTGACCGCCTCCGAACAGCAGGAATTGTTTGAACAGGAGGCCCGCCGTCCTTCCCCGGTGGCCACCTATCTCACGGTGTATGCCCTTTTGGCCCGTGGGTTTGCTCGCCATCAGCCCGCCCTAGTGCGCCGCGCCAAACAGTTGCTGATGGGCCTTGCGAACCAACAGGATGTTCACCTAGAGCAGGCGGTGTGCGCCATGCTGCTGGGCCAAACCGAGGAAGCGAACCGTGCCCTAGAGTTTAGCCAAGAGTACGAGCCCCTAGCCTACATTCGCGAACATTCTCGCAATTCCCCCGATCTGCTGCCCGGTCTGTGCCTCTACACCGAACGCTGGCTCCAAGACGAGCTATTCCCCCATTTCCGAGATTTTAAGGGCCAGTCCGCCACCCTGAAGGACTATTTCGCAGATCCCCAGGTACAGAGTTATTTAGAGGCCATGGTACCGGGGCCAGAGACGGCCTGGGAAGGGGCTGAAGCCTCAACCCTAGGGGCCTACAGCATTCCCACGGTGGAGGGTTCGCTGCCCATCCATGCCCCCTCCCTGGCCAGCCCTGTCGCTACCCCCAGACCCAGGCCCCAGACCCAGGGCAATGTTCGCGCCCCTGCAACGCCCGTCACGCCCCCTAGCCAAAACGGCCATGGCCATGGCCCCACTCCCGTAGTCCGGAATGGTCGTCCTCGCCCAACCGCCCAAATCCCGGATCCCCCCGCCACGAATTCGGCCTCACCCGGTGCGGCGACCAGATCCACTTCCCCCAAATCCGATGCTTCCGGTGCTGTGGCCCCCAAGTCAATGCCACCCCGTTCCCAGGCATCGAGTACGGCCCCTAGCCCCGTAGCTCCGACCGATCTGTCGATGGCGGAACGAGTGGCCCAGTTTTCCCCAGAGGGACAACTGCAATCGTCCCCTAAGGCAAAGCCCAAGCCCGCGTCTCCCACCCCCCCGCGTTCTCCGGCGGCCCGTTCCAAGACCGCCAAAACTAGTCCAGGGGATCCCCCGGTCAGGGATCCCTCCGCCACCGTAACTCCGCTGGAGCCACGGCGCACGAAGTCTGCCGCACCACGCTGGGGACGGTTGGCCCTGGTGGGAGTAGTGGGGCTGCTAGGCCTAGGAGCCCTGGGGTTTGCCGCCATGCGCACCATGGGCTGGCTCACAGACACCATGGCAGGGCCACGCCTAGAGGGTCGGCCTTTAAATGTAAGTCTGGCGGAACCCGCCATAGAGATCCCTGGCCCCCCCAGTGCCGATGAACAAATTGGTGTGACCAGCATGGCCCAGCAGGTGATCGAAACCTGGTTGGAGGCTAAACGCGATGCCCTAGGCGAAAACTATCAGACCGAGGGACTCCAGGAAGTCTTGACCGGGCCGCTACTAACCCAGTGGCAGCGTCGGGCCGAGGCCGCCCCCCGCGAAAACTGGTACTGGGAATACGAGCACGCCGTGGAGGTGCAGTCTGTTACCCCCGATGATCCCACCGCTGATCGCCTTCAGGTGGTGGCCTTGGTGCAGGAGACCGCCCGCCTCTTTGAGTATGGCGTTGAAAACACAAGCGCCTCCTACGACGACCGCCTCACGATGGAGTATGTGTTGGTGCGGCAAGATGGGCAGTGGTACATCGAAACCATGGGGCAGGAGGCCGGGGGCAACTAGCCAGCCCAGCCTCTAGGCCAGGTTGGGGTTGGGTAACGCGCCATCGCTCAAAGCCCCCAGGGAACACCGCTACGGAGAAGCTAGCATGGAACCTTCCTGCCCCCTGGGGCGTCTAGCCTTATCCAATCCCTAGCCCCTGCGCTCAGGGTGAGGGCCAAGGGCATTCTGATCCCAAGGTCTGGCCCTAACACGATGGGAGAAACCGTGTTTTGATACAATGCTGGCTGATAGCCCTGAGCCCAACAACCCTGTACCCCTCGGCCATACCGATGGCAGGGGGCCTTGAAGCTGACTTGAAGTAACGTGCAGAGCAAACCTGAATGCCAGTAGATAGCCCGCCCAGGTCTTCATTACCCCTAATTTTGGACATGCTGCCAACCCCGGAGTTGCCCAGCCAGGAATGTCCTCGTCGCGCCCGCACCCAGATTGACCTGCTGCTGCTGGCCATCGAGGCTTTAGATCTGGCCGGCAGCGAGGCCATGCTGGTGGTGGCCCAAGACCTTGGGCTAGACAAAGTGGTAAAAGGTCGCGTCAACCTGTGGCTGCTACGCAGTACCAACCCCATGCGTCGCTACAGTCAGCGTCGCCCCATGAGCCTCGATGAAGCCAAAGCCATGGTCGCCATCATCGGCAATTTATCCCGTCGGCTGACCGTGTTGATGCGCCAATTGCTCACGGGCTATCAACAACTGCAAGACAGAGGGCTATCCCTAGATCACCATCTGCGCTTAGCAGACTATCTCCAGCGGTTTCGCACCCACTTTCGATCCCGCATGAACCCCCGTCGGGCCGGAGTAATCGCCTACAGCACCGATGAGCGGCTGAATGAATTGGCCATTCAGTTGCTCGAACAATTGCTACTGTGCTCCGGCATATTGGGCACCCAGCGGCTGTGGAGCAGTTTATTTGACGGAGAGGTGGTATGACCGTTCAGCGTCAGTACACCCTGCCCTACTGCAATCTCATTTTGGAGGGCATTGAGGCCGTTGCCACCGATCCCTACTCTCCGATGACGGTGTTGATGAATGCCGAGTGCCAGTTTCCTGGCGTCACCGACACCACCCTAACGGGGGGGCGCGAATTTTTAGATAGCCTAGTCGCCGCCGTGAGTGGCTATGGCCAACACTTACTCAGCGGCATTGCCCGTCCTGCCAGCACGACTCCGCCCTTGGTGGATATCAAACCGGGCGACGGCGACTATCACCACCTCATCGTGCGCCAGCAGTCTGCCGGGGAACCCAGCACCGATGCTGAAGCCCTGGCTCCCCTAGACATTCGGCTAACCACCGTGCAGTTCTATGATCTGATGGAAGCCGTGGATCAGCTCTTGGCCGATAGTCAAACCCTGCCCGACCTGACGGCCCAGTTTCAGGCAATTTCGCGCCGCTTTGTGAAGCCCGCCGAACCCATCACCCAGCGATCTATCCCAGCGGTTCTAGGAGCCGCCGCCTTGGCCACAGCGGGTCTAGCGCTGTTCTTTGTACCACCGCCTGAGATTGAACCGAGCCAAATTAACCGCCGCGAAGCCACCGAAAGCGTTACTCCAGGCGACACTCCAGGCGACACTCCAGGCGATAGCAACTCAGCCGACACCGACGGCTCAGCTTCCTGGGAAGACGCCCCAGCGATTACCGATGCCGTTGTCTTAGCGCAGTTGCGTCGTGATTTGCGGCAGCGGTTGCAGCAAGGCTGGGCCGCTGATCCGCTACCCAGTGAGGCATGGGTTTATCGAGTGGCGGTATCTGAAACCGGGGATATCTTGGGCTACAAGTACGAAAACGATCTAGCCCTAGAATCCGTAGACCGTACTCCCCTGGCGCAGGTCACCATTCCCACCCTCGACCCTGATGCCCCTCGGCAGGCCGTGGCTCAGTTTTTGGCCCGCTTTACCCCCACGGGCCAAGTGGAGGTGGAAGCCTGGGATATGGCTGGCACCACCGCAGACGATGCCACCGCCACTGGAGTGGATGCGCCCTATGGTGATGACGCCACCGCCACAGATCCAGAGGAAGACGATCCAGGTGAGGATAGCTCGGATCGGCCCGAACCCACCGCACCCGAAACCGCCGATGCAGCAGACGCAGAGACGGCAGATCAGCCCTCAGCCAGCCGCGATCCCCAAACGCTAGAAACCCTGGAAACCAAGATTACCGACGGTGAGCGCATCCGCACCCTCAACCGAGATCTCCGGGCACAGCTCAGTGACGCCGACGCGCCTAGCCCTAGTGCAGACCTCATCTACCAGGTGCGTCTCGATGCCAAGGGCAATGTGGTGGGCTACGAAGCTATCAACACCGATGCCCTACTGCTAGCCGAAGATACCCCCCTGCCCGGTCTCGTTTCCTCGCGGTCGGCTAGCGAGGATCAGGCCGACTTTCGCGTGGTCTTCACCGCCGATGGTGTAATTGAAGTGAGCCCCTGGGACGGCTGGCCCCAGTAGAGCACCTAGCCCCTGATTCCCCTAGGACGCCAGCCCTAGCGTCCTAGGCATTCCTATGACCGAGGGGGTTCTCCGCAATCCTGGCGTTGAGGCGAACCAAGGCCAACCAAAGGGGAGGCATTTGCTAAGCTGATTCATGCTGCAACCCGATACCCGTGGTATGACCAATCCCCTTGAGTCCGCCAATACCTCCACCTCGCTGCCGTCCCCCGACCCAGCGGCCCCCTCTCCTAGGGCGTCCACCGCCAAGGACAAACCAATTTCCGTCCCGCCGCCGCCATCTCCTGGGTTATTTCAGCGGCTGTGGATTCTGGTCGTGCGCCTGCTAATTTTAGGGATGGGCATCAGCCTGGGTTGGATCGCTGGGCTGTTAGTGGCCCAGGTATGGCCCTCCCGCAATCCCAATCCGCCCCTTCAAGAACGAGTGATGCGGCAAACCAGCCAAACGATGCGTAAGGTGCGGCAGTTGCCCCAGTGGTGGCGCGGCGAGGATCCAGCGGTGAGCACCAACGTTAACCCAACGCCAGAGGCGGAATCCCTAAATTCGACTCCCAATCCTGCCCCGCCCGATCCATCGCCCCTGAGCCAGGAGGTGGTATCCCTTCAGCAGCAACTGGCCAGCTTAGAAAATCGGCTGGCGGAACTGGAACAGCAAACGGGCCAAGCTGGCACAGGCAACCTATCAGAACGGCTACAACAACTAGCCCAGCAAGCTGCTGCCAATGGGACTACCACCGCTACGCCCCGCCCCGCCCCCGCCGAAGACAAGGCCGCCAGTGAAGGGGCTGAGGGTAATGCTGAAGCTGTTCCCCCTGGGCAAGGCAATGATGCTGGGGCCGAGTCTACCGAAGCAGCGACCGCTGCAACGCTCCCCCCTGGCAAGGATGGCCTCGGTCGTCATGCGGCGGCACTACCCGCCGATCCACAATTTCCTCTGGTAAGCGACCGGATAGGTCTCCCTAGCGCCCTATTGTTTGAGCCGGAAAGCAGCCTGCTAACCCCTACCGGAAAGCAACTGCTCGACGCCATCGTGCCCGACCTACGACGCTTTGGGGCCGTAACCTTGCTGGTAGGTAGCCACACTGACGGCAATTTAAGCGCTGAAGAAGCCCGTCAGATCACCTTTCAGCAAGCCCTCGCCGTGCAGACCTACCTGGCAGCCCAACTGGAGGATGCGGGGAACCGCTGGCTGACGGTGGGCTACGGTAAAACCCGACCCGTGGCCCTTGGTGATGCCCCCGGCACCGAAGCCCGCAACCAACGCCTGGACATCGGCATTGTGCAGCCTTAGGTCAACAGAGACCAGCGCACCAAGCTCACAATCCCCAAAGGAACTGGGGCTACCCCCAGCAGCGTAAACCAAAGGGCTTCTGAGGTCGCTGACCATAGCACCGCCTGATAACGGTAATTGAGCCAACCCCCAACGAAGATAGCCAAGAGACTAGCCACCAAAATCCAACGATGGCGGCGACGGCTACGAAAGGCCCCAACACAGGCTAAAATGCCTGCGCCCAACGAGAACAGCAACAGCGTGTAGAAGATAACCAGGGGCAGAAAAAACGCCATGAATGTCATACTTTAGCGACCAAGCTTCTCATTGGGTAGACTGTTAGCCCTGGACTACTGAAGTAGAATACTCTTTGAAATGCTTGCGAGACAAGGATTCTGGACAGGAAAAAGTCAAGGATCATCGGTTTAGAGACCCGTGCCAAGAATCGTTATCAACCTATGGCAATCAGTAACAGCAATTCTCATTTTGGTAAATTTGCCGTTCGCCCTGTTCGCGTAGCGGCCCCAGAGGGGCAACCTGTCGAAGGGTGAAAAGGCTTCGACTATTCGACCAGATCACAGCTCAGCCTGAGTCGTATTTTATCAACCCGTCTAGCCATATTGAGAATGGCTGAATCAGTAAAGACAAAAGGAAATCTCAAGCTTTTCTAAGACCGAAGGAGACCCATGACGTAGTTTTTCCAGGGAAGTCTAACAAGGTCAATTTTAGCCTGAGGCCATGGGTATCCTGAGAGACCAAATCATAACCCATACCTAACCCAACGCCTTTCACTTCAATGGGTCACCCGTCCATCCGGGGACATCCCTCAAGGTTTAGGATGAGGGCTACATCGCCAAGGAATTGAAACCGCCATGCGAATTGTATTTTTGGGAACGCCCCACTTTGCCGTGCCTAGTCTGAAGCGACTGCTAGGAGAACCCAATATTGAGGTGGTGGCGGTCGTAACCCAGCCCGATAAACGCCGGGGACGGGGCAGTCATATCGATGCGTCCCCCGTCAAGCAGGTGGCATTAGCGGCAGGCTGCCCGATTTGGCAACCCCAGCGCATTAAAAAAGATGAGGCATGTCTCACTGCCCTTGAGGCACTTCAGGCCGATGCCTTTGTGGTGGTCGCCTACGGTCAAATCCTCTCCCAGCGACTGTTGGATATGCCTCGCCTAGGCTGCATCAATGGCCACGGGTCGCTACTGCCCGCTTACCGAGGAGCCGCCCCCATCCAGTGGTGCATTGTCCATGGAGCCACCGAAACCGGGATGACAACCATGCAGATGGATATTGGCATGGACACAGGGGCGATGCTGCTGAAGTCTCACCTGCCCATTGGGCTGCTTGATAATTTCTATGATGTCGCCGCTGCCCTCGCCGATCAATGCGCGGATTTATTAGTCGAAACCCTCCACGGTTTGGCCGTCAACCGCCTGACACCAGCCCCCCAAGACGACGCCCTCGCCACCTATGCAGCATTAATTCAAAAGGAAGACTATCACTTGGACTGGAGCCAGTCGGCCCTAGCCTTGCACAATCGCGTGCGCGGCTTCTATCCCAATACCGAAACCACCCTGCGCGATCAGTCCATCAAGATCTTGGCCACGGCCCCCCTCGGCAACCCCCACTGGGAACACTTGCCCGCCGACTTTAGCCAACTGCGGCCCACCGTAGAAGCGCTGGCATCCACCCTGGCATCGGCCCAGCCCGGTCAGATCGTTAGCTTGCTAAAAGGCCATGGCCCCTTGGTGCAAACGGGGGATGGTCTATTGTTGCTGCGTGAGGTCAAACCGAGCGGCAAAAAAGCCCAGCGGGGGCAGGATTTTGTCAACGGTAGCCGCCTAGGGGTGGGAGAACGGTTCGTTTAGCGGCTTTAGCCACCGATCCCAACGTCCAACCCCAATTCCCCTCGACGGGGTGAAAAGCCAGAAAATGAGTCAGACCCTATCATTGCATCCCCAAGAACTCAATCCTCAGGCTACCCAGAGAAACCATAGGCCTTGGTAATCTAGGAAGATTCCCTGTGTATCGCCACCCCAATGGAGCGCGTATCTTCAACCATGAAAACCAAATCCCCTAGTGTGACAGACACCCAAGGCCCCGTCCCCGATTACCTTCACAACCGTCGAGAGAGCGTGTTTTTGGTGCTGTCGGGTTTGTTCTTGGGCACCTTGGGAATGCTTAACATCCTCGGCATTAGTCGATTTGTGAACGTGTTTGAGTGGGGCAACCTTGTGGTCACTGTGGCGGTGGGCGTGTTGCCCTACCCCCTCACCTTTTTGTGTACCGACCTCATTTCTGAACTCTACGGCAAAGAGCGGGCTAACCAGGTGGTGTGGGTCGGTCTATTGCTGAATATTTGGGTGCTGTTCATTGTGTGGCTAGGGGGCATCTTACCCGGCTTCGAGGCCACCGATCCCGCTACCGGAGAAATAGTGCGCGATGCCGCCGGACGTCTCCCCGTCTTCTTTGAAATCCGCAACCTCACCTTTGGCGCTATCACGGCGTCCATGGCTGCCTACCTAACCGCCCAGTTTGTCGATGTCTATCTTTTCCACTTTTGGAAAGATCTGACCAACGGCAAACATCTCTGGCTGCGCAACAACGGATCTACCCTCATCAGTCAGCTCGTCGATACCGTATCGGTGGTGCTGATTACTCACTTTCTAGCGGGGGCCTTACCCATCGACGACGGCCAAGATCTCTGGCCCCAACTGATTCGCTTCATTGGCTACGGCTATGTGTTTAAACTGGTGGCGGCCCTACTGGATACCGGGCCGTTTTATTTGTGCGTCTTTTGGCTCACCAACTACCTCCAACTCGAGTCCCCTGTACTGCGTCCAAAGCGTCCTCACCTAGGAAAACGCAGCTAGGTCAAACCAGACAACAAGAGACCTCGTTCCTACGGTTAACCACCTCAGATCGGGTTAGACATCGTGACCAGATCCCCTGGTGGCCCACCCTGTGGGAAGCAAGCTACACCCCCAGCCCCTCTCCCACGAGGAGCGGGGAGCTAGAAGGTTCAAAGTCCCTCTCCCTTGGGGAGAGGGATTTAGGGTGAGGTCTAAAGCGCAAGCTGGAAGCAGGTTTCTCAAGATTGCAGCGGTTGGCTTAACCCGAACTCAGGTTACGTAGGCTTCTTAAGTTACACCAAATCCCGGTTGCTTACCCCCGATTCAAACGCTGATCCCGCTCAGGCTGAGCAGGTCGAAGCCTCAAGTCGTTTAGGGGGTTTTCTATGCGGATTGGGTATGACTGAGCCGGATCCCTCCCCTCGTTCCCTGATCCAGGGTTGGCCTCTAGAGTCCACAATGAAGTCTCACAATAAGCAGCTATATCGAGTGTCGTGTTTCACCTTGAGCGCCAGCCTCTGGATGCTCTTCGGCCTGTCTCTGTAGCGCATGACCTTTTCTGTGATGGACTTAATGAACTTTGGCCAACGGATCTCGCCAATAGCACCACCCTCTACGGGGTCGAAGACGTGGTGCAGTCTGTTTTTTGCCCTAGCGAAGAAGCGCTCGCAGGTCTCGATTCGATGATGGGTGGGTCAAGCTAGCCGTAGCAGACCTAGGTGCCCGATCCGGCATTAATCAACACTCTCCAACCCCAAGCGGTTACGGCAAAAATCGATCGAGGGCCGCCTTGAGTTCCGCAATCTCCTCCTCAATGTTTCCCACTTCGGCGGCGCGGCTGATGCATTCCGTCAGATGCTCATCCAAAATGACGCGGGCTACCCGATCCAGCGCTCCTCGCACCGCCGCAATTTGCACCAGCACGTCGGGGCAAGGCCGACTCTCTTGCACCATAGTTTTAATGCCGCGAATATGTCCCTCAATCCGCGACAGGCGGTTAATAATACGCCGCAAAGACTCTGGGTCGTGAACGTGGGGATGCGCCGACCGAAAATCACCACCGTGATCGTCTCGGGGGTGAAGGGCGTCGTGCAGGTGGGAATGGGGATGGGAACTAGAATTGTGCAAGGGCTTAAGCACCAAGGGGTTGAGGAAAAAAGCACAGGTTAGCATCACGATGGCTGAAGCTACTTGCCAGTTCGGTCAGTTAGGACTCAGCCAACCTCATCTTGCTCGGTAGCTATCAAGCCCCACGGAGACTGCGCTACTGGGCGGGCGTATAGCCAGAGAGTTGGGCCAAGTCTTCCAGAGATTTCACCCCCGGATAAAGCTGACCGTTAATTTCCCAGGTCGGGTAGGCTTGGATACCCTTGGCGCGACAGAGATCGGGTTGGGCATTTTCCCCATCATCGGCACATTCTACGTAGGGCAGTTGATCCACCGCATCCCCAAACATCGCCTTTTGATCGGCACAGTGAGGGCACCAATAGGCTCCATACATGGTGCTGCCCGTGGTGGCCAAATGCTGGGCTAGGGAAGCCTCTGGGCTAACTGCTACTACGGAGTTTCTCCCATCCGTCTCGGCATTGGATAGGTTACTCGGTAGGGAGGCATTGGAACCGCAGCCCACCAAAATCAGAGCCACCATGGCCCATCCCCCACCCCAAAGCCATAGACGCTGGAGCCGATCTTGGGGCATGAAGAGATACCCCCGACGATCCTTGCGTTCTGCCATTGCCATAGGTCTCCTTACCATCAGCCTTGATTGCGTTAGCCAGTGTCACGCTAGCCGGTGTCGCTTTAGCCAATATAGCGCTACGGCCTTGATCCTGGCTGTACCTCGTCGCCCGGAAGGGCCTAACTGAGGGGCGAGGCACCAGCCTAGAGATACTCAGCCAAGCCCCAGCCTATGCCCTACAAGTCTTGGCTGAGGGTGGGAATGGTGACCTCGCTAGCCCCCAAAACCGGGGTGCTGGAGCCATTCAAGATCGTCAACACCTGGGGCGGGGTGGCATCGGCGGGGTAGATTAGGTCTACCTCGAGATCGCGTCGGGTTTCTGGGGGCAAGGTCAACCGCAGCAATGGCTCACCCTCTTGCCCTCGGCGCTGCACTAGGTGGACATAGTGGGTTTGCTCAATGCCCATCTGATTCCGAAACCGCAGGCGCACCGTTCCCCGAAAGAAAATCCGGTTTTCTGGCGGACGACGGAACCGTAACCCAGCCACTAGGGCATCGTCCTGTATCGGGGTTTGGAGCTTAACACTGATGGTTTGGGCCGTGCTCGTATTGTTATACAGAGGCAGATCGAGGCTGTAGCGGACGCCATAGTTCCCGTGGGCGCGGAAGGCCGTATCGGGATAGCGGGCTACCATGGGGGCACTTTGAATTTGCCCCGTGCCAAAGGTATTGCGATCTACAGAACTGATGATGTAGGAAAAAGCGCTACCGGGGTTAGGAATGGTGAGTACGTCAGCTTCCGGGCGGTCTGTTAGGGTAGCCTCCCAGGACGACCCCTGGGCTACGCCAGCGACCCGACCATAGTAGAATCGGCCTGCGCGGTAGGTGCTCGGATCGGAGGGGGGAATGTCGCGGGGGCCAGCGAGTCGGCCCTGCTTAAGGATTCGGATCCAATCGCTCAGGGTAGGCACCTTTTCGTCGCCGGAGAAGGTGCGATCCGCGTATTTAGCAAGGCTAGCGACATGTACTGGGCCACTGCTGGTTAGGTACATCATGGCGGTGCGGCCATTGCTAGGGATAGGCCGCTCTACGGGGGGCGGGGGAGGGAGCACTTCGCCGTTGCTGTCTAGGTTAATTTGATCCGCCGCTGCCGATACGGTTACTGGGCGAACCTGGGGCTTAGGAATGACCTCTCCCTGGGGATGACTACCATTCACAGGCACCGTTAGCTGCCGAAGCGGAATCGGCGTATTCATCAGCAGATGAACATGGCCAGGCGGAATGGTAATGGTGGAGGGCCAATGGGGCTGAGTGGCCCCGCGTAAAATATCCGTGGCGGTGCGGCTGCCGGGGCCAGCAAACACATTGCCGTTGGTGCTCAGGCGCATATCCGGCAATTGCAGAAAGGGAGCCTCTTGGCTGAGATAGCTTACCCCTTGGTCGATGGTCACCGTTACAGGCTCGCTGCCGGGGTTAAAGATCACGACACCAAGGAATAGCGTTCGCTGATCATCCGGATTGACACCCCGGGCAATGTGGTGGGCAAAAATATCGAACCGACCATTAAAGGCATAGTTGAGATGGGCCGCTGGGGTCGCCATACCCTCAGGAGGAAAGGTCGAGAGCAAGATTCCTTGCTGCTGCACCACCTCTGGACTGTTGCTGTTAAAGACAGGCACATCGTCTAGACCTCCCGGCAAGGGACGCACCTCCTGCCGCCGAAACACCTCGGCATAGGTGCCATCTTGAGAGACAACCACCGTTTCGTTGGGGGACGGTGGCGTAGCCACAGCCTGGGGAAGCTGTGCAAAAACTGGAGAAAGCGTCAAGGCAACGAATGCACTTAGCATGGCGACCGCAGAAACCCATGGAAAATCAACACATGTAAGGCTGCCCCAGCGGGGTCAACCTAGCCTGGTAGACCTACCCCCGAATGCCGACTGGCCGATTACCAGCCCTTAACCCGATCCAACATACCATTTTGAGGGACTACTCATTTCATGCCCAATGGCCAGAAATTGAAGCATCTCTCAACAATTGGCGCAATGGATCCCAAAAAACTGGGGGTAGGTGCCCCCGTCGCCCCACAGGTCGCGGCTGGGATGGGGCGTAGGCGATCCTGGGGTAAACGGGGCAGACAATAGAGCGGAGGTGATGGAGTGAGGTCGATTCCATCACTAGGTAGACCGCAGAGACAGCCACCCCAAAAACCACCCCAAAAATAGATTGATTGACCCACATTCTATCTGTAAAGATTAATCACTTCCTGGGAAAGCTGACCAGGCCGATCTCGTAGGATAAACATGTTAGGGAAGATTGGGAGTCTTAGTTAACTTCAGCAAGTTTAAGTTATCAGGCAAGCCAAAAGAATTATCCCAAATCATCTCAACACTGTAATGCCTGGTTTTGGCTCAAGTGCAATCTATACAAGGCTCTGACATCGTTCAGTCGCTTACAAAAGTCGAGTTCATCGCGCTTTCTTCTAAGCAATAAGCAAGCGTAGGATCAAGCTAGATTAGGCTTACCAACATCTAGACCTTCACCCCCGATAAGGTGGCACCCATGAAACGCTCCACACTTGCAGCCCTTAGCCGTTTTTTAGATGGGCTAACCCAATATTTTGTCGAACCCATAGCTCGCATTTTTGGCCCCAGTGATGATAACTATCCTGCCATTGGAGTGCAGCCCTTTGAGGGAGAACCCTTTGTCCAACGGGTGGAAGTATCTGAAGGGTTCTAGAACACGGGTTCTAGGGCAACCTAGGGGCTACGACCTGTAGCACACATCGACCATTCGGCGTTCCCAGGGTCGGCCCCATGGCCATCGTCCATACCGCTGGCGCAGCACCCTCAAGGATAAAAATCTATTCTTAGGGCAAATCTGAATTGGAAAACCCCGATTCCCAGCCCGACAATCCGTAGCGATTCTCTTTCGGTAACTCAACCCACTTGTCCATGGGGCTCCCTATCCCATGGCACCGCTAACACTGCGGCCAAAACTTGAAAAAAGCAAAAAAATACCGCCCTGTGTAGGATGTATTAGAGCTTGCTGTAATGCCCCAAAGGCTTGTCTTGTATGGGTTGTGCTGCACTAACCCATCTACGGTGGTCTTAGTGAAGAACGCCCCTACCTCTCGCCATCTCGTCCTACCAATGCCCCACAATCCCGTGCTGTTTGATGTGCTGCAAGATCGCCTGCGGCAAGCGCCCCAGGGTCGAATCACCTTTGCCGACTTTATGGATCTAGCCCTCTACGATCCGGCGGGGGGCTACTATACCACCCAGGTTGCCGCCGTTGGCCCCCAGGGAGATTTCGTCACCTCGCCCCACCTCAGCCGCGATTTTGGCGAACTGTTGGCGGTGCAGCTATCGGAACTGTGGCATCACCTGGGTCAGCCAGAGCCGTTTACCCTGGTGGAAATGGGTGCCGGGCAGGGCATTATGGCCGCCGATGTATTGGCCTATCTGCAAAGCCAGTTTCAGGATTGTTTTGCCGTCTTAGACTACCGAATTGTGGAAAAATCCCCTGTCCTACGTCATATTCAGCGAAAACGGCTGGAAGCCTGGGCTGATCGGGTAACGTGGTGCGATTGGACAGACTTAGCGGCAGATTCGGTAACGGGCTGCTTTTTTTCCAACGAGCTTGTCGATGCCCTGCCCGTCCATCAGGTGATTCTGACCGAAACGGGGCTTCAGGAAATCTACGTCACCCTAGATGAGGAGAGCGGCACACCAAAAGAAGTGATCGGCCCCCTATCCACCCCTCGCCTTGGGGAATACTTTGACCTGGTAGGGGTGGACTGGGCCAGGGGCTACCCCGTGGGCTACCGCACCGAGGCCCACCTCGCCGCCCTAGACTGGATCGCCACCGTGGCCCGTGTGCTGAACCGGGGCTACCTGCTCACCATCGACTACGGCTACCCTGCCGATCGCTACTACAACCCGCAGCGTGCCCAGGGCACCCTGCAAGGCTACTACCAGCACGCCCACCACAACGATCCCTACCGCCACCTCGGCCACCAAGACATCACCGCCCACGTTAACTTCACGGCGTTAGAACGCCAGGGAGCACCGTGCGGCCTTAGCACCTTGGACCTGACCCAGCAGGCGATATTTTTGATGGCGCTGGGGTTAGGGGATCGCCTTGCGGATCTCGCCAAGATTCAATCCACCGATCCCGCTATTGTCAACCAAGCCATCCAGCGGCGTGACCAAATTCACCAGCTGATGAACCCCATGGGATTAGGGAACTTTTGGGTGTTGCTCCAGGGTAAAAACTTAGCTCCAGAGATCGTTGCTCAGCCCATTCGCGGCTTTACAATTCCGCCTTTGGGGTAACTGAGAGGCTCAGGCTAGGATCGGCGTTGCAAGATTCGTGTGGGCCTGCTTTTCCTAGAGAAAGGCCTGGTAATTTTGCCCCAGATACAGCGCTCGTTCGGCTTTGCGGCGACGTTCTAGCCCTGCCATCACTCGCCCTCCAGCATAGACCCACTTGAGAAATTCATCGGCGGCCCCAGCGGTGTCTCCGGCGTTGTGCTTTTTCAACAGGGTGGAGGTTCGTAGGTTGTTTGGCCCGACGTTGAAGGTAAACGACACCAGGGCGGAAAACTGGTTGCTGGTGGGGGTGCGGGTAACGGATTGGGCAACGGCCCGCTCGAAAACGAGCAAATCGCGCTTGAGGATGTCCTCGGCTTGGGCGGCGGTAATTTTGAGGCCGGGGTAGACCTTCGGATCTCCGGCGGCGGAGGTGTGTCCATAGCCAATGGTCCAGGGTTCGCCCCCCGTGCCCGGATCGGGATAGGCGGTGGTTGCGAGACCTTCAAAGGCTTTAATAACGGCTAGGCCAGCGGCGTTAATCCGGCTCGGGGTGGCGTTGGCCTGGGGGGTGGGCCGAAGGGCCGGGGGCGGCATGGGTTGGGGTTCTGGCGCTCCGGTGCCGATGGCAACGGTCATGGCGCGGGGGTAGTCTTCGCGGGCAAACCAAGCCTTCAGGCTGGCGATGTTGACCACCTTTTCCTTGGGGTTGCTTTGGGAGGGGTACTTGGTGATGCGAGAAATCCAGTAGCCGCCCTGCATGAGATAGATGGCAATGTCCGTTTCCTTAATCCAGGTGCTCACGGGTGTTTCCCCACTCCACATACCCGAAATTTACAATACTTTCCCCAACATGGGCCACGGACTTTGGGGATCGTTGGCAGGCTCTACGGTAACGTGATGCCGCTCAAGGCTCACCAATACGAAGATATGTTAACGAAAACCCAGGCCTAGGGTGGGCAAATGCGGCCAAAACGCCTAGAAATACGAGGGAATGTAACGTAAAACCCAGACAGTCTGGGAGTCAGTCGTTAAGATAATCGGAGTATACCCCTGGGCGCTATCCCCCCTAACCTATGGCTTTGCTCTCAGCGACCGCTGATCCTTCCGCTGCCTCCTCTACCCTGTTGGTGTCTCCCACCATCCGTCGCCTGTCCAACGGCCTGACGATCATTGCCGAGCAAATGCCCCTAGAGGTGGTGAACCTGAGTTTGTGGCTGCGGGTGGGCTCAGCGGTGGAAGGTGATGCCATCAACGGCATGGCCCACTTTTTAGAGCACATGATTTTCAAGGGCACCGCCCATCTGCCCTGCGGCGAATTTGAGCGGCGCATTGAGGAACGGGGAGCCGTCACCAACGCCGCCACCAGTCAGGACTACACCAAGTACTACATCACCACCGCCCCCCACGACTTTCGGGACTTGACCCCGCTGCAAATTCAGATGGTGATGAATCCGCGCCTCAGCGACCACGACTTTGAACGGGAGCGGCCCGTCATTTTGGAAGAAATTCGCCGCGCCGATGATAATCCTCGCCGCCGCACCTATGCTCGATCCATGGAACTCACCTTCGAGCGCCTGCCCTACCGTCGCCCTGTCCTTGGCCCCACCGAGGTGATTGAATCGCTAGCGGTCGATCAAATGCGCGATTTCCATGGCACCTGGTATCAGCCCCAGAGCATGACCGCTGTGGCCGTAGGGAATTTGCCTGTAGAAGACCTAATTGCCACCGTCGCCGAAGGGTTTGAGCAAGCTACCGCCCATCGACCACGGCACCGCCAGCCTTCTATGGAGCAATTCAAGTCCCTGCTCGATTACGACCAAGAGGCTCCCTTTGCTAGGGTGCAGCGGGTGGTTCACCTCGATTCCACCCTCACCCAGGCTCGCCTCACCCTAACCTGGCGCGTTCCTGGCCTCGTAGAAGTAGACGACACCTACGCCCTAGATGTCCTGGCCTCGGTGCTGGGTCGGGGGCGCACCTCTCGGCTGGTGAGTGACCTGCGGGAAGACCGCAAACTGGTGAGCAGCATTGGCTGTAGCAATATGACCTTGGCCTACCAGGGTGCCTTTATGGTGTCGGCCAAGCTCGATCCTGAACACCTCGATACCGTAGAACAGGCCATTGCCGACCACATCCAAGCGGTCATCGATACCCCTGTCAGCCCCGCAGAACTACGACGGGTGCAAACCCAGGTGGCCAACCGCTTTATCTTTGCTAACGAAACCCCCAGCGACCGCGCCGGACTCTACGGCTTCTACCACACCCTCACCGGAAACATTGCCGACGGCCTCCACTACCCCAACCACATCCAGCGCCTCACCGTGGCCGATGTGCAACGGGCAGCCCAGCGGTTTCTCTCTGCCCAGGCCTACGGGGTCTCTATCATTCGGCCCCAATGAGAACAGATGTTCCCAACTAAACATCCCAACGAAACATTCCAACGAAACAGAGTGGGGCACAAAGGTACTCTTTTGCCGTACTCCAGCCCTTACCCTCAATCCCTCACCCAACGTGGGAGAAAGACCTTGAATTGCCTCTGACTCCCCTCTCCCAGGGGGGCGAGGGGCTGGGGGTGAGGGCTTGGGGGCTACCGTGCTTTCGGAAGAGCTTTGTTACACTAGGTAAATCGCTGTTAATCCGGCGTTTTTCTTAGCCTGTAAGGATAGATTGGCATGACGGTTGCACCCTCACTTACCCCGCTGCTGAAGACCAACGACCTGCTTTCTAGGGAATACGGGGCCACCCGAAACCGCTTCGACCTCTCCTGGGAACCCACCCTGGCGGCACTGCTGGGCCTGGGCCGGTCGGCGGGGGCCGATTTTGTGGAGTTTTTCCTAGAGCGCAGCAACTACATTAGCTGTCAGGCCGAAGACGACGCGATCACCAGCATTTCGCCGCGCATCATCACCGGGGCCGGGGTGCGGGTGTTTTTGGGTAAGGCCGACTGCTACGTCAGCACCAATGATCTGTCCTTCCAGGGGTTGAAATCCGCCCTGGATAAGGCGCTGGGGATTATGGGCCTGACCCTACCGGGGCCAGCGGCGAATATTTCCGAAATTAACCTAGAACTGCTGCGCGACTACGCCAGCGCTCGATCTAAGGATGAGTGGCTGGGCAACTGTAGCTCTATGCAGGAAATGGGCGATGTGCTGCTGGCCGCTAACGACGCCCTGGCCAAGAACGCCAGCCATGTGCAGTCTCGCCGCGCCGTGTATTTCCGCGATTGGCAAGAAGTCCTCGTCGCCGCCAGCGATGGCACCTTTGCCCGCGACATTCGCCTCACCCAGTCCGTCGGCTACAACCTGCTCTGTGCCGATGGCGAACACCGTTCCTCCATTGGTCAGCGGGCCGGAGACACCAGCAATCCCGCCTTTTTGCGAACCTGGGACTACGAAACCACCGCCCAATCCGTGGGCGAATCCGCCGGAAAAATGCTCTACGCCGACTATGTCGAGTCCGGCAGCTACCCGGTGATTATGGCTAACCAGTTCGGGGGCGTGATCTTCCACGAAGCCTGCGGCCACCTGCTAGAAACCACCCAAATCGAGCGGGGCACCACCCCCTTCATCGACAAAAAAGGTGAGAAAATCGCCCACGAAAACCTCACGGCCTGGGATGAGGGCCTTTCCCCCGATGCCTTTGGCACCATCGACATGGACGACGAAGGCATGCCCGCCCAGCGCACCCTGCTGATCGAAAACGGCATTCTGCGGAATTTTCTCTCTGACCGAGCTGGATCTATGCGCACGGGCCACCCCCGCACGGGCAGCGGTCGCCGCCAAGGCTACACCCACGCCGCCGCCTCCCGGATGCGGAACACCTACATCGCCCCTGGGGACTACTCCTTGGATGAGCTGTTTGCTTCGGTAGACAAAGGCATCTACTGCAAAAAGATGGGCGGCGGCAGCGTCGGAGCCACGGGCCAATTCAACTTCGGTGTCGATGAAGCCTACCTGATCGAAAATGGCAAAATCACCAAACCCCTCAAAGGGGCCACCCTCATCGGCGAAGCCACCGAGATCATGAACAAAATCTCCATGTGCTCCAACGACCTCGGCCTCGCGGCAGGCTTCTGCGGCTCCATCAGCGGCAGCGTCTACGTCACCGTCGGCCAACCCCACCTCAAGGTGGACTCCATCACCGTTGGGGGCCGCTAACGTTTCTGGTGATTGGTGATTCGTAGGATCAGCAGATTGCAAATGTCCTCTTTTGCCGCGATCTAAACCTCACCCTAAATCCCTCTCCCTTGGGGAGAGGGACTTTGAGGAAAGCTTCCGGCCCCCCTCTCCTCGTAGGAGAGGGGTTGGGGGTGAGGTCTTACGGGGGCTTCGCCTAACCGCATCCTACGGCACCTAATTTCCTTCTACTGAACGCTTAATCCAGATCAACGGTGGGCCGTGCCCACCCTACTGAACTTCAACCTTCACTCATAAACTATGCCGACCATTCAAGACATTGCCGCCTACGCCGAAGCCAGCGCCCAAAAGCTGGGCATCACCAAGTACGACGTTTACGGGTCTTCCGTGGATGAAACCAGCGTCCAAGTCGATAAGGGCGACCCCAAGCAGGTGAAAGCCTCCAACCGTTCTAGCGTCATTGTGCGGGTGTGGAACGACCAGGGTAAAGTGGGCGTTACCTCCACCAGCGACGTAGACCCCACGGGCATGGATTTGGCCCTCGAAAGCGCCCGCGACGCCAGCGCCTTTGGCGTAGACGACCACATCCCCGACTTTAGCCCCGAAGCCACCGCCCTCACCGCCGAGGTAGACTTGCCCCCCGTAGACCCCGCCCCCGTGGGGGATTTGATTCAGCAATTGGTGGCCCTAGAAAAGCAGCTATTAGAGGCCCATCCCGCTATTGCCAGCGTGCCCTACAACGGCCTTGCCCAGCGCAGCATCAACCGCTTTTACCTCAACAGCGCCGGAGCCTTGCGCCAAGAAGCCCGCTCCTACGCCTCGGTCTACCTCTACAGCAAAACCGAGCAAGAAGGCCGCAAACCCCGCTCGGCTGGGGCAGTGCGGGTGGATCGTGGCCTGTCGCTGCTGGATCTGGAGGGCTGCCTGAAGGAAGCCACCGACAAGACCATCAGCCATCTGAATTACGACAAAATCGCCACGGGCAAGTACCAGGTGGTGTTTTCCGGGGAAGCCTTCCTGAGTCTGTTGGGGGCGTTTTCCAATATGTACAACGCCCAGAGCATTTTGGATCACCGCAGCCTGTCTACGCCGGACTCCCTCGGTAGCGTGGTGGCCTCCGACCTGCTCTCGGTCTACGACGATGCCCTCCACCCCGAAAACATCAGCGCCGAAACCTTCGATGGCGAAGGCACCCCCACCCGCCGCGTGCCCATCATCGAAAAGGGCGTGCTCACCCAGTTCCTCCACAGCGCTGGCACCGCCAAACGCATGGGTGCTTCCCCCACGGGCCACGCCAGCATTGGCGCGAAGGTCTCCGTTGGCCCCAGCTATTATCACGTCCTACCGGGGGCGGAAGCCAACAGCGAATTCAGCCTCGATAACGCCAGCAACGTCATCCTCATCGACGACCTGCAAGCCCTCCATGCCGGGGTCAATTCCCTGCAAGGTTCCTTCTCCCTACCCTTCGATGGCTGGCTAATTAACCAGGGCGAACGGGTCAGCGTAGAATCTGCCACCGTGGCCGGAGATTTCCGCGACCTGATGAAGGCCATCATCCATGTGGAACCCCACGTGGAGATTACCCCCGGTGGTCTTTGCCCCCGCATTTGGGTGGATTCTCTCTCCATCACCGGAGAGCAGTAACTTAACGCTGGGGTAGCCTCCCATGATCGCTCAACCACAGGCCAAACCGTGCACCGCTGACGAGTACCTGGCGCTTGAGCTAGCGGCGGCGGAACGCCATGAAACCGCAATGGAGAGGTTATCCCAATGGCTGGGAGAACGCCGGGGCACAACCGCATCAGCGGCAACCTGTATATTGCGCTCAGTTTGGGCTTAAAGGGGCAAGCCTACGAAGTGTTTTATGCCAATCAACACCTTTGGATACCGGATATAGCTGATTTCACTCGGTCGAAGTACATTGCGATGATCCCCCCTGCCTCAAAATCCTGAACGCGCCCAGATCTTCGAGCATCGAGCAGGTCTCTCTCTCGTGTGTCCCCCTAGTCCCTCACAAATGGCTTGGGATTGCTATAGTTCTCTCGATAGTGCTGGGCCATAGCCATCACATCTTTGGCAAATCGGTCTCGCACTTCCTGCGGCCCAATGACGATACAGTTGGCCCCGTAGCGACGCACTTCGCGGAAAAACCAGAACGTGTGGTAAATCTGGCGCACAATGCGGCGAGCTTTTTGGTCGGGAAGCCATTCGTTCACCATGTCGGCTTTGGTTTTAGATCGATAGCTGAAGGCGAGGGCATTGAGCAGCCAAAACTCGACCTCGATGGTGCTGAGGTCGGGTTGCCAGTGGCCTTCGGTGGGCGAGATTACCGCTTCTTCGGGGATGCGGTCGAGGCGGAGTGACCAGTTGTGAAGCAGAGCTTTGATGTCGCGGATCCCGTCGGTTTCGTCGCACCAGCAGTTGAGGTATTGACGCTCTTCGTAGGTGACAATTTTGGCGTGGCGAATGGTGAAGTTCCACAGGCGGCCAGCGGCGTCTTGGTAGGTGAGGCAAAAGGGGCGTTGGCGGCGGATGCATTGCTCTAAATCCATCCGCCAGGAGGTGCTGGGTTTGGCCAGAAAGGCTTCAATTTCCTGGCGCAGCGGGTGGTTAATTTCGCTGCGTTCCAATAGCAGGGTGGCCAATTCCACCGCTTCACTGAGGTAGCCCAGGTCGATACAGAGATTGCGGGCGCGGTTGAGGGCATCGATGCGCTCCCGGATCCAGTCGTGGTTAATGGCTAGGCGCAGTTCCCCCAGGGCAATGGCTTTGACGAGTTTTGAGATGTTGGGCTGGCTACCCCAGGTTTGGTCAAAGGCGAGGGCCAGGGCCTCGAGCTGATGTTTTTCCTGATCCGATACCGAGAGCGTGAGGGCGCGGCCTTTGCGAGTCATAGGCGTGATAGCCCGATTGTACGGACACTTTTTGGAATAGGTCTATTGAATATCCCCATTGTCGTTGCCATGATGGGGGAAATCAATAAAGCACGGACAGTTTACTAAAGGTGAATTTTAGTGAATGTCCGTTATGTTCTGCTGGCGTTTGTAACGGCGTGGCCCTCGGCCCTCACCCCAACCCCTCTCCCTTGGGGAGAGGGGCTTTCGGAACCTAGCGGTTCCTCCCCTTCCGTCTCTTGTCCCCCCTCTCCACTCGTGGAGAGGGGGCTAGGGGGTGAGGTCAAAAGGCCATCGGGCGAGGGCAACGCTGGGTAAAAAGCTAGCGGCAAGAAATTCCTGGGAATCCTAAAAACACTGGAAGGTTGACGTTTTGGAGAAGGTGGTTTGACGGTAATTACCCTGGCTACAGTCCCAAGTCCTGGGCGGATTGTCTATGTGCGGTCGCGGCAGTTTTTGGTGGAGGAGGTGATCTCATCTCCGGTGACGGGGGGCGATACCCTGGTGCGACTGGCTTGCCTGGAGGACGATGCCCAGGGCGAACCCCTAGAGGTGTTTTGGGAGCGGGAGATTGACGCTAGGTTGATGGAGGCGTCTTCCTGGGAAATGGTGGCCCACAAGGGATTTGACGATGCCCGCTATTTTTCGGCCTACCTCCATGCCCTGCGCTGGAACTGTGTCACCTCCACAGAACCGAAGCTGTTTCAGGCCCCTTACCGGGCGGGGATTGAGGTGAAGGCCTATCAGCTTGAGCCACTGCGGAAGGCGCTGCGGATGCCGAGGGTGAATCTGTTTATTGCCGATGATGTGGGCCTAGGCAAAACCATTGAGGCGGGGCTGATTCTGCGCGAGATGCTGATGCGGCAGAAGATTAAGCGGGTGGTGATTTCCTGTCCGCCTTCGGTGGTGCGCCAGTGGCAGGAGGAAATGGAGAGCCGCTTTGGCCTCACCTTTACGGTGTTTGACCGGGAGTTTGTGGCCACCAAACGGCGGCAGCGGGGCTACGGCATCAACCCCTGGAAAACCCATAATCGCTTCATTATTTCCCATGCTCTGCTGCGGGATGAGACCTACGCCGCCCCCCTGCGGGACTGGCTAGGCGAATTTGCCCCCGGCTCTCTGATGATTTTGGATGAGGCCCACAATGCCGCCCCGGCCAGTGCGTCCCGGTACGCGATTGATTCCCAACTCACCCGCACCGTGCGCGATTTGGCTCCCCGATTCGAGCATCGGCTGTTCCTGTCGGCCACGCCCCACAATGGCCACTCCAACAGCTTTTCCGCCCTACTGGAAATTCTCGATCCCCAGCGTTTTTGTCGGGGAGTGCCTGCCCGCAAAAAACTGCTGGATGCGGTGATGGTGCGGCGGCTGAAGCAAGACCTGCGGGAAATTAACGAGCCAGACTTTCCCAAACGGGAGGTGATTCCGGTCGTAATTGATGGCCTGCCAGAGGATGCGCCGGAGCTACGGCTGGCCCAGTTATTGCAAACCTATCGCCAGCGCCGAGAACAACGGCTCAAGGATGCCCCTCGCTCTACCCAAACCGCCGCCCTGCTGGTGCTGACGAATCTGCAAAAGCGGCTGCTGTCGTCCATCGAAGCCTTTGCCCGTACTCTCAGCGTCCATCGGCGGGCGATGGAAAAGCAGACCCAGCGGCAGAGCGCTATTCAGGGTAGCCTGTCCCTCTTACAAGAAAGCCCTGGGGCCGACGATGACCGAGCCGACCTCTCGGAAGACGAGGTGCGGTTAGAGGAAGATCGGCAGATGGAGCGGGCGACCTACGCCGCTGGGGACACCCTCTCCCCCGAAGAGTTGGCCTTGCTAGAGGAAATGACCCAACTGGCGGAGCAGTCCCGCCGCCAGCCGGACAGCCGCATCAAGGCTTTAGAAACCTGGATTCGCCAAAACCTGTGCCCAGACTTGGGCCAACCAGGGGCCAAGTGGCTGAATCGGCGGGTGCTGATTTTTACGGAATACGCCGACACCAAGCGCTACCTAGAGCAGCAGCTTAAGACCCTAATCGCCGAATCGAGCCAGGAGGATGACCGCATCGGCACCTTCCACGGGGGCATGGGGGATGAGCGGCGGGAGGCCATCAAAGCCGCCTTCAACGCCGACCCGGCCCACAATCCCCTGCGGATTTTGATTGCCACTGATGCCGCCCGGGAGGGGGTGAACCTGCAAAACTTCTGTGCCGACCTGTTCCACTTCGATGTGCCCTGGAACCCCAGCCGCATGGAGCAGCGCAACGGACGCATTGACCGCAAGCTACAACGGTCTTCCATCGTGCGCTGTCACTATTTTGTGTTGCCCCAACGGCCCGAAGACCGGGTGCTGGATGTGCTGGTGAAAAAGACCCAGCGGATTCAGGAGGAACTGGGCAGCCTGTCGCCCGTGGTGGAGAAGAACGTGACCCAACTGCTAGAGCAGGGCATTCGGGCCGAGCAAACCGACCACCTGCGCCAATCCATTGACCAGGCCGACCAAGCCGATATTGATTCTGCCGGACGGGGAACCGCCATCCAAGAGGAGCTAGAGGCCATCCGCCTGCGCCAGGGCAAACTGCGCCAGCAGCAGGTGGAATTAGAGGGGATGTTGCGTAACTCGAAGACCTGGCTAGGGCTGAATGATCGTCATTTTCGTGATGCGCTGTCGGTGTCGTTGGAGATTATGGGCGCACCGGGGCTGAGTCCCCTCTCGGCAGAAGAGGCGGTGGATAACGAAGATCGCAGCCGTTGGCAGGTGCCCGCCCTCGATCAACGGGCCGGGGCCGACCCCACCTGGGCCACCACCCTCGATACCCTACGCACCCCCCGCCAGCGGGGCCAAAAGCTATGGGAGTGGCGCAAAGAGGCCCCCATTCGCCCGGTGGTGTTTCGAGATCCGGGATCTTTGGATGGCGAGGTCGTCCACCTGCACCTAGAACACCGCATGGTACAGCGGCTTTTGGGGCGGTTCCTGTCCCAGGGCTTCCTCCACGACGAGCTGACGCGGGCCTGTGTGTGCCGCACCGATGACCCGGTGCCTAGGGTGCTGGTGCTGGGGCGGCTGTCGCTCTATGGGGAACGGGCGGCGCGGCTGCACGACGAGATCGTGACGGTGGCGGCGGAATGGCTCGACCCGGAGGCCAGGGGCCGGGGCAAACTGCGACCGCTGACGGAGGGCGAAAAGAAGGATGTGATGCAGATTTTGGAAGAATCCCTCGCGAACCGACGGCTGCAATCGGTGCCGGAAATGCTGATGGATCGGCTGAAGGGCTATGTGGGCGGCGATGTGGAGAACTTGCTGCCCCACCTAGAACGACGGTCGCAACAGTTGACCGAAAGCGCTAAACGCAAGCTCACCCAACGGGGCGAACGGGAAGCGGCGGAGATGAAGACCCTGCTGGAGGAGCAGCGGGACAGAATCCTAAAACAGGAGCAGCAGTATGAAACGTTGCAGTTGGGCCTGTTTAACCGCGATGAGCTACGCCAAATTGAGGCGGATCGTCGCCACTGGCGCACCAGGGTAGAGCAGTTGGAGCAGGAAATTGTGACGGAACCGGAGCGGATTCAGCAGACCTATCAGGTGAAGGCTGAACGCATTGAACCCGTGGGGATTGTGTATTTGTGGCCTGTGTCGAGTTAGGAAAACAAGGGGAGGAATTAACCATGGCTGAACTTTCCTGGAATCCAGAAATACCAGATCAGCTTGTCAGAATGTGTAACGACCCTGGGAAACAGGGTAAAACGACAGGCAAGGTGGTTGAATCTGCTGGTCGCTTATTAGTCGAAGTGGATTTTGGCCCTAATGAGAGAAAGCTGAGAAAATTTGAGCAGCTTGAGCTAGCTGTCGAGATTGAGAGTCTCCAGGACTTGATCAGGAAGGGAAGCTATGGTTCTCTATCAGATCTTAGACGCATTCTTATTTATGAGAAAGTCAAAGGTCAATTGACCAATATTCTCTACAGCATGGGCTCTAGTAATACCAAATTTTATCCTCACCAATTTAAGCCTGTCTTGAAATTTCTTGACTCCCCTGTTGGTAGATTACTGATTGCCGATGAGGTGGGCTTAGGCAAAACCATCGAAGCTACTTTTATTTGGAAAGAGCTTCAGGCTCGGCAAGATGCCCGTCGTCTACTTATTCTCTGTCCAGCTATGTTGAGAGATAAATGGAGAACCGATCTACAAAACAGATTTAGTATTGATGCAGAAATTGTTGGCGCTAAGCAGCTTAGAGATAAAATAAAACAAACGCTTGGAAGCCAAGAAATTAGACAGAAAGGTAGCTTTGCTTACATTGTCAGTCTGGAAGGAACACGTCCTCCTAAAAGATGGTATGAACCTGATGTCGAAGGGACACGGGCGGATTTAGCAAGATTGTTAGATCAGCATCCATCTGGTGATGATTTTAGCCTCTTTGACTTAGTGATTATCGATGAAGCACATAACCTCAGAAATCGCGAAACTGCCAGCAACAAGCTTGGTCAACTACTACGAGATGCCGCTAAGCATCTTATTTTGCTAACGGCTACCCCCATTCAAATTAACAGTGAAAATCTGTTTCAGTTACTGCACCTTGTCAGCCCTGAAGACTTTGAATATCTTCAGGTTTTTGGAGATATGCTTCGTGCTAACAAACATATCGTTGATGCACAAACTTGTTTATCAGTGGCTAAGCCAGATACAGGTGATTTGCTTGAGTATATTACTGCGGCAAGACAAAATCAGTATTTTCATGTCAACTCAAGATTAGAGAGACTTCACGAGGAAATCGAGCAACATCAAGAGCCAGATTTAGGAAGAATTATCCAGTGGCGTCAAACCCTCGAAAGCTGTTCTCTTCTAGGGCAGTTCATGACACGTAGCCGGAAGCGATATGTGCTTGAGGATCAGGCTGTTCGTTCACCACAACCTCTCACTATTAGTTTCTCATCCATAGAAAAGAGAGTCTACAACCATATTTCCCATCAAATACGTAAGTTAGCAAAGGGTCAACGTGGCGTTGCTTTATTTAGCTTGATTGTTCGACAGCGGCAAATGGCTAGCTGCATGGTTGCTGCTCTTCAAGACTGGAAACAGAAGAATATTCTCAAAAATTTTGTTAATCTTGATAGAGAAAGTCTAGTCGAAGATCTCTGGGAAGATCTAGGTCTTATCGTAGATGAAGATCTAGAAGACTATGAATATCCTTTTCCTGCAATAGATATTTCTGATGAAGATCTAGAACAACTGAAGCACAATGACAGCAAGTATAAAGAACTAGTCAGAGTATTGAAAAGAGAGATTGAAAAGAATCCAAAAGAAAAATTTGTCCTCTTTGCTTATTTTAGAGGTACTTTAGATTATCTAAGCGAAAGGCTAGGAAAAGATGATATTTCTAACTGTGTAATCCACGGACAAATCAAAGGAAATAAGGATGATGTCATTGAGATGTTTAAGAACAAAGACATCTCTGTCCTTTTGTCATCGGAAGTTGGTAGTGAGGGGATTGACTTACAATTTTGTCGATTCCTAATTAACTATGACTTGCCTTGGAATCCCATGCGAGTAGAACAGCGCATTGGTCGTTTAGATCGTTTGGGACAGACAGCTGAGCGCATTTCCATCATTCACTATGTGATTAATGACACCGTGGAGGAGAGAATCCTTAATAGCCTTTATGAAAAGATTCAAGTATTCAAGGAAAGTATCGGCGATCTAGAGGAGATTTTAGGCGAGAAAACTGAAGACTTAATTTTTGATCTCCTTAACTCTGATCTTTCAGAGTCAGAAAGGGAAAAGAGGGCTGAACTCACTTTGTCTGCGATTGAAAATAGGAAGCTAGAACAAGAGCGCCTTGAGCAAGAGGCCAGTAATATGGTTGCCTTTAGCGAATACATCTTAAAAGAGATTAATCAAAGCCGAGAAAAAGGAAGGTGGCTCAGATCAAAAGATCTAGAGCATTTTATTGATGACTTCTTCAAGCTTTACTATCCTGAAACAACAATTACACCAAAGCAGGATGAGGATGGTCTAATCACCATCAACCTGTCTATGGAGGCCAGAAGAGATCTAAGACTGTTCTGTGACAAACGCAGACTTTCTAGTGCTACTCGCCTTAATGCCATGGCTGTTACTTGTTTCTTCGATCCAAAAAAAGTAAAGATAATGAGCAAAATTGCTTATGAGTTTTTAGATGCCACACATCCTTTGATCCAATGGATTCGGCATGAATATGACGCTAGTGTTAAAGATTCCAATCAATCTCATCCCTTTCATGGTGTCTCAGCCTTGGAAATTGAGAACAGCCATGTGGATTGCATCCCAGGTACTTATATCTACGTAATACACTTATGGGAATTCCGAGGTCTACGTTCTGAAACTCGATTGGCGTTCAGAGCGATTCGTCTAGAAGATGAAGAGAAGATTTTTGAAAGTGAAGTCGAAGCTTTGCTTGATAAAGCCCTCAATCATGGAGAAACCAAGCCTAACGCAGCAAATCTTGTCAACCAAGATGAAGTGATGAGGCTTTACAATCAATGTGAAGAAGAGCTTCAAGTAGAATTCTTGGACTTTGAAGATGAGTTTGAACAAGAAAACACTGACCGATGCAATGTACAAGAACAAAGCATCAGAGCTTACACAGAGCGAAAAAGACGTGATTTAGAGGAAAGAATTGAGCGTCTGCGGCTAGAAAATAAGATTCAACCTATATCTGGCTTTGAAGGCCAGATCAGGAAGTCGCAGCAAAATTGTGAAGTTGGTATCAAGAAAATTGATCAGAAGAGAAAATATCAATCCCGAAATCCTGAGCTGGCGGCTGGATTAATCTTTGTTACTAAGGCGAACTAAATTATGTCACAGATCAGTCTTAACCTTGGCATTGACTTTGGAACACAATACACAAAGGTCTGCTTTAGAGATGTAGACCGAGAAAAATCCTATGTTGTCATTCCTGGAAAGCCAGAGGCTTGCATTGAAGGAAGCTTAATCGTTAGTCAAGTTGCAATTCATCCAACAAGTGGTGTTTTACTAGCAGGGCTAACCCAACCTGAATGGCAGTATTATCTTAAAAAATATCCAGGACTTATTATTATTGACTTTATCAAGATGCGACTTGCACAACTTGATCCAGGTCGTGAGGGCGGAAACTGGTATTCTTCTAAACTGCCGATAGTGAATGGGATTGATCTTTCTCAAGCGCACGCTCTTGAAAATCTATGTGCGTTTTTCCTATGTCAAGTAATCAGACGTTCTAAGGATTGGATTTACTTAAATAAAGCAGATCTTGTAAAAGGCTTAACTATTGACTGGAGCGCAAACATTGGTGTGCCAGTTGAGTATTGTGACTCTCCTGCGCGTGTGAGATTTCAACGGGTTCTCTGTCTAGCTTGGCATCTAAGTCTACGAAATGCTAACCGATTAACCTTGACAGACTTAAGTCGATTTCTCAATTCAGTTCGTTCTGAATTAGAAACTGATAAGATGCCCTGCTTTACCTTGCCTGAAATAGCAGCGGCTGTTTACTCATACACATTTTCCCGCCAAGCTAAGCGAGGAACATATATTTTCTTCGATATTGGTGGAGGTACCATTGAAGGTGCTGCCTTTCGGTTCTCTAGAAAAGATGGGGCCAGTAAGATTGATTTTCTCGCGGGTTCAGTAGAGCCTATTGGTGTCAACTCTTTAGCGAAGAAAATTGCAGGCGAAAAGCGGGATCTAGAAAAAAAGCTAGAATATTCTATTATTTATAATGGCACTAAAATATTAGAAAATATTGAAAAAATTTCAATTCAATATAAACGAAGCCAAGGAAATCCTAGATCAGGTGATCATATTGCCAACAAATATGGAGTAACTGTTCGCTATATCAAGCAAATGCTTCAGTCTGGAAACTTTAATTTGTACGCTACTCAGGTTCTAATCCTTGCTCAGGCATTGATTCATCGTCAAGTTGCAACAGTCATTCGGATTTGCAGTCAAAGACTGCCTGCACCAGAGATGAGCAATGTCATCGTTTTCTTAGGTGGAGGTGGAATGATTTCTAAATATTACATTGACACCATCGATTCCACATACGACGCTTTTGGTCTGCAATCAACAGGAATGCCTCGCTACAGTATGCGGACTATTCCTGCACCCGATGTCGATGACTTTGATATGAGTGGGTTGGAGGAAACCGACTTTCATCGATTTTCAATTGCTTATGGTCTTACCTTTCCTGACTATGACGTACCTACAGGGTTTCTTCCTACTCAGGCTCCTATAATTCCACCACAACCTCCCATCGTAATTTGGACGCCTGAAACTTCTCACCCCGATGGCTAAAGATTTGCGGTCTTAATCTCGTCATTTTTCTGTTAACGCAAACATTTTAAGGCTATGCCCACCACCGATCTCGACATCCTCAAACACCAAGAATGGCTCGGCCTGCTGCAACCCGTGGGCCTAGTGGTATCGCCGCCTGCATTGGTTAAGGCCCAGGCGGTGATTGATAGCGCCAAGTTGGTAGACCTGCAAGATCGGTTGCGGGAGGTGGTGTCTACGGAGCCGATTTCCCATCACAAGGATGACAAGATTGCCTGGATCGAGAACTTTCCGGCCTTTGCTGAAAAGGTGCTGGAATGGGTGCCCGAAGACCTGGTGCCTGCCGAGGATTTGCCGGACAAGCTTTCGGCGGTGCTGCCTAGCTATGGCGAAACCCTGCGGCCCACCTATGGGGTGAAGGATCCTGACAGTGGCGAGTGGGTGTTGTTGATTCAGGTGTTGGCCCCTGGGATGCCGATGGATGAGGATGATCCGGCGGGGGCGACGGGCTGGAAGGCGAGTTTTCATGCCAAGTTTGAGCGCTTGCTGCGGGAGACGGGCATCCCCACCGGGCTGCTGGTGAATGGGACGGAGTTGCGACTGGTGTATGCCCCCAGCGGCGAGTCGTCGGGCTATCTGACGTTTCCGGTGCAGGCCATGGTGGAGGTGCCGGGGCGGCTGATTTTGGGGGCGCTAGATTTGCTGATTGGGGCAGATCGGCTGTTTAATGTGCCGGAAAACCAGCGGTTGAACCGTCTGCTGGCCGACAGCCGCAGTTACCAAGCAGAGGTTTCTACTAAGCTGGCTAGCCAGGTGCTCGATGCCCTCTGGGAACTGCTGCGGGGGTTCCAGGCGGCGGATGCAGCGGCGAATGGCAAACTTTTGGGTTTGACCTCACCCCCTAGCCCCCTCTCCACTCGTGGAGAGGGGGGACAAGAACGCCCTCTTCCTCCCCCCTCTCCATGCCATGGAGAGGGGGGCCGGGGGGGTGAGGTCTACGGCGGTCTCATCACTACTCTGATGCGCCTGGTGTTTTTGCTCTATGCCGAGGAGGAGGGGCTGATTCCCAACCGCACGGGGGAGACGGACGAGACGGATATTTACCAGCGGCACTATGCGGTGGCGGGGCTGTACGAAAAGCTGCGCGAAGATGCCAGCAACTATCCCGACACGATGGATCAGCGCTATGGGGCTTGGGCCTGGTTGTTGAGTTTGTTTCGGTTGGTGTATGACGGGGGCGGCGCGAGGGAAGACTACCTTCCGGCCCGCCATGGCCAGTTGTTTGACCCGGATATCCATCCCTTTTTGGAGGGACGCCCCAGGGACAGCCACTACCGTACCTATGGCCGGGTGGATGCGCCCAGGGTGGCCGATGGCGTGATCTATCGCATTTTGGATAAGCTGCTGACCCTCGATGGCGAGCGGCTGTCTTACCGGGCGCTGGATGTGGAGCAGATTGGCTCGGTCTATGAGGCGATCATGGGCTACGAGGTGGAGGTGGCCGAGGGGCTGTCGATTGCCGTGCGGCCCAAGGATGTGGTGATCAACGTTGAGGATTTGCTAGCCGAGAAGCCTGCCAACCGCGCCAAGGTGTTGCAAGACTGGGCGGAGTGCAAGCTCACGGGCAAGGGAGCCACGGCCCTGAAGGAGGCCAAAACCATAGACGACCTCCTCGCCGCCCTGGGCAGCCGGATTTCGTCGCGGACGCCGAACCTGGTGCCCCCCGGTGGTCTCTATCTGCAACCGGGAGAGGAACGCCGCCGCACCGGATCTCACTACACGCCCCGCAAGCTCACCCAGCCGATTGTGGAAACTACCCTGCGCCCCATTTTCGAGCAACTGGGCGACCATCCCACCCCAGAGCAAATCCTCGATCTCAAGGTGTGCGACCTGGCGATGGGTTCGGCGGCGTTTTTGGTGGAGGCCTGTCGGCAACTGGCCTCCAAACTTGTTGAAGCGTGGGATTATCATGGCTATCCGACCTCACAGACCTCACTGACCTCACCCCCTAGCCCCCTCTCCATACATGGAGAGGGGGAACAAGAAAATCCTCTTCCTCCCCCCTCTCCACCGTGTGGAGAGGGGGGCCGGGGGGGTGAGGTCGATCCCCTCCGCCTTGCCCGTCGCCTGGTGGCCCAGCGCTGTCTCTATGGGGTAGACAAAAACCCCTTTGCGGTGAACCTGGCCAAGTTGTCGCTGTGGTTGGTGACGCTGTCGAAGGATCAGCCCTTTACCTTTGTGGATCATGCCCTCAAGTGTGGCGATTCGTTGGTGGGGCTAACGCGCGCGGAAATTGGCGCATTTGTGGGCCAAACGCAGCTCACGTTGTTTGGGGGCAAGGTGCGAGATCGGGTGCTGGATGTGCAGGCCAAACGGCTGGCGATTCAGGGAACCGATTCGGTGGATGATGCCGCAGACGACCGCAAACGGCAGGAACTCCGAGAAATTGACGACATTCTAGACACCATTCGCAAGGCGGCAGACCTGTCGATAGCGGCCTTTTTTGATGGCAAATCCGCCAAAGACCGCAACCGCCTCGCCGAAGACTACAAAGCCCTCTTGGCCCAAGGCACCAACGACTATCTCACCCAAATTTCCGACCAACTGCGCCACCGAGAACACCCCATCACCCCCTTTAACTGGGACATTGAATTTCCAGAGGTGTTTGACCGCGAAAATCCGGGGTTTGATGCCATCGTGGGCAATCCGCCCTTTGCTGGAAAAAACACCATCATCAACGGCAACCCCGAAGGCTATGTAGACTGGCTCAAAACCGTTCATCCCGAAAGCCACGGTAACGCCGATTTGGTGGCCCATTTCTTCCGCCGCGCCTTTACGATTACCCGCCAAGGGGGAGCCTTTGGCCTTATTGCTACTAACACCATTGCCCAAGGAGACACCCGCAGCACGGGCCTACGATACATCTGTAATCATGGAGGCATCATTTACAACGCCACCCGTCGTTATCGATGGCCGGGAGTGGCGGCGGTGGTGGTGAGCTTGGTACATATTTGGAAGCAGTTTAACAATCTGGAGGATGCCCGATGAATCGACAAGAATTATTGCAGCGAATTTCTGTAAATCCGAATATCTGCTTTGGCAAGCCCTGTATTAAAGGACATCGTATTTGGGTGTCGCTGATTTTAGACTTTATGGCCAGCGGCATGACGATTTCAGAAATTTTAGAGGAATATCCGCAGTTGATCTTAGAAGATATTTTGGCCTGTCTGGCCTATGGGGCAGAAATGGCACGGGAGCGTTTTGTTGATGTATCGATTGAATCGGTCGCATGAAGTTTAAGCTAGACGAAAATATTGGCTATCGAGGACAAGACCTGTTGCGTCGGGCTGGATATGATGTGGCCACGATTGTTGAGCAAAATCTGATTGGTGCCCCCGATACTGAAGTCATTTCGGTATGCCAAGAGGAACAACGATGTTTAGTAACGCTAGATCTAGATTTTAGTAACCCGCTGCAATTCAAGCCATCCCGCTATAGCGGCATTGCCGTTTTACGATTACCTAAGCAGCCCAGTCATCTCGATTTATTAGAGGCCGTACAAACTCTGGTGAATGCCCTAAAAACGATGGACATTACCGGAAAACTATGGATTATTCAAAAAGGTACTGTCCGCATTTATCAAGAAGAATCTGAACCATGAGCCACGCCCAACTACCCCCCAATGTACCAATTTTGCTGGATGGCCGTCCGGCAGAAAAAATTACGGCGTTTTTGTTTGGCAAGGGCGGTAATGATGACCCTAAGGTGCTTTTGGCGAATAAAAATAAAAGCTTTCAGGGCAGCATTGTGTTAGGGATGGGCTTTACCTTTGATGACACCAACCCAGAAGCGACCCCTATTGAAGAAATGCACCGCCTGATTGAAAAAGATCCTCACAATGCTGAGCGGATTTTTCCTTATATTGGCGGTGAGGAGGTGAATAGTAGTCCTGCCCATGCCTATCGACGGTATGTGATTAACTTTGGAGAGATGACTGAGACAGAGGCTAGGGAATGGCCGGATTTGATGACGATTGTGGAGGAGAAGGTTAAACCAGAGCGTTTGAAACAAAAGGATAAGGGTGGCAAAGAATTCTGGTGGCAGTTTTTGAGGCCAAGAGGTGAACTTCAAAGAGTGACTTCAGAGTGTGAGCGTGTTTTAGTAACTAATGCCCAAGCCTCGACCCATCTAGGATTTATTTTTTATTCTCCAAAAGTTGTTTTTGCTAACAGCCTAAATATTTTCCCGCTAGAAGGTAACTCAGATTTTCTAGTGCTTCAATCGCGAGTACATGAGGTTTGGGCACGATTTTTTAGTACGTCTATGAAAGATGATCTTCGATATAACCCCTCTGACTGCTTTGAAACTTTCCCTTTTCCCAAAAACTGGGAAGCCGACCCTGCCCTCGAAGAAATCGGCAAAACCTACTACGAATACCGCGCCGACCTGATGATTCGCAACAACCAGGGCCTCACCGACACCTACAACCGCTTCCACGACCCCAACGAAACCCACCCCGACATCCTCAAACTCCGCCAACTCCACCACCAAATGGATCGCGCCGTCCTCGCCGCCTACGGTTGGCAAGACTTGTGCTCTCGCACCGCTGACGCGAACGATACCCCCTGCGGCTTCGCCCTCGACTACCTGGATGCTGACCCCGACGACCTCCCAGCCCCCGCCGCCGAACGCATTGCCACAGGCGACCTCTTCTTTCCCACCGCCGCCGAAGCCGCCGCCTTTGGTGCCCTCATCAGCACCGGAAAACGCAAACTTCCCTGGCGCTACAAATGGCCCGAAGCCACCCACGACGAAGTCCTCGCCCGCCTGCTAGACCTCAACCAACAGCGCCATTTAGAAGAAATTCGAGGCCACAAAGCCGCCGAGGGAGGCAAGGCAAAAGGAAAAATTCCAACGTCAAAAGGTACCAGCACCAAGAAACCCCCATCAGACCCCCAAACCCCCACCATCCCCGGACTGGAGCTATAACCCCATGAACAACGCCCCCATCGTTCTACCCCAACCCCTCCAAGACAGCCTAGAAACCCTCGCCCAACAACAAAACCGCCCCGTCCAAGACATCGTCCACGACGCCATCACCCTCTACATCGCCACCCTCCACCGCCTCCAAGACAGAGCCATGACCATGACCATGTATCCCCCTAGCCCTCACCCCCAACCCCTCTCCCAGGAAGGAGAGGGGAGCCGGAAAAGCCCTCATCCCCAACCCTCATTTCACGACCAAACCTAATCGGAAGACCATGCTCACCCTCACCGCCACCTACCACAACGGCACCATCATCCCAGATGAACCATTGCCAGCCCATCTAGAAGGAAAGACCATTCAAATCATCATCCAAGAGCTTCCTGCCGTAAAAAAACGTCGCCAACTCGGCAGCGCCAAAGGCCAAGTTTGGATAGCCCCCGACTTTAATGATCCCCTCGATGATTTCCAGGAGTGATAGCCATGAATACCCAACTAGCCACCTCCTTAGCCGAAGCCGTATCGGCTCTTTCCTTAGAAGATTTCCAGGCCTTTCAAACCGCCCTGCTCGGCCACATGGTACAAAAAACGCCTGGGGTAGCTGGCAGCCATGCCTGCATCCGTCAAACTCGCATCACCGTATGGACATTAATCTCCCTAACACAACAAGGACTCGAAGAAACCGACCTAATCCGCAACTTTCCGGGTCTCACCCCGTTAGATTTGCTAGCCGCCCGCATCTATTACCAAACCCACCAAAACGAAATTGACCATCTCATTGCCTCCCACCACAGCGAGGAGGATTGGGATAATGTTTAGGTTCTATGCCAACGAAAACCTCACCTTCGAGCTAGTCGAGCTTCTACGACAGCAGGGCTATGATGTATTGACTTCTCTAGAAGCCGGAAACGCCAATCAGCGCATACCCGATGATCAGGTACTCGGAACCGCCACCACAGATAATCGTGCTGTTCTGACCTTTAATCGAGACGATTTTTTGCGTTTGCATCGCAGTGGCGTTAACCATAGCGGCATCATCATCTGCAAAGATGACAGCGATCTGAGTGGGTTGAGCCAAGCCCTTCATGATTACTTGATGACTCAGGAAAACCTAAAAAATCGCTTGCTACGAGTCCTAAAGAAAAATCAACGCGGATTGAGTCCTCCAGTTTTTACAGTCCAAGAGTATTTTCGATAACCAAAATCACAAATCTAAAATTCACTGCTGAATTACGAAAGAGTCTGAAGCATTCTACAAACAATATCTAAAAACAGCTAATTCCCATGAATGCCAATTTAGTAGAATCCCTCATCCAAGTCATCGAAACCCTACCCCCAGAAGACTATGTTTTGTTTCAAAAACAACTCACTACCCACAGCATTCAAAAAACACCCGGATTCTGTGGTGGCCATGCCCGTATCCGCCATACCCGCATCCCCGTTTGGCGAGTGATTGCGCTACAAAACCAAGGGGCCAACGACGACGAAATCCTCCAGCAATTCCCCTGGCCTCACCCTCTTTGATCTCGCCATTGCACGGGCCTACTAAGCTGATGTGCATTTAAATTGCATTAATTATATTTCCTTTGTTTTTGATCTTGCGATCCCAGTTAATAACAAGCTGCCCCTCGTTCAACAGGCTATGAACAAGCGCTTCTAGATCTTCAATCGACTTGAATAAACGATTCGCAATGAATTCCTTAGCAGAATGCCAAATCAACTCAATTAAATTATAGTCTGGACTGTAGGGTGGTAAAA
>QLAH01000184.1_pt1 | contig 49757 bp, 49 predicted proteins | sample 4693081 | NCBI WGS metagenome assembly QLAH01 (sample SAMN09425401, study PRJNA476045) | Lake water metagenome, whole genome shotgun sequencing project. | reverse complement strand
CAGGTAAAACTTTTCCTTACCTTCCGGATTCTGGTTGGTTTCCCTCCAAGGGGAAGCTGCCCGATCGGAGGACGAGAAAGCCACCCGCAAGGGTGGCGTTTTTGTTGGTTGCTTTTTGGGGTTATAGGCCTGCGCGCTGGTTGGCTGGTTCGGTTTTCGGGATACTGCAGGGATTCGGGCAGCCAAGATGAAATGACTAGAACCTCGCTTCCGTGTCAGTCCATGGGCTGATGGCCATCATGTTGAAGAGCCGCTGGCGTTGGTTGGCGTGGTGGCAGGCCTACCGCCTCTGGTTGAAAGCGGATTGTGTGGATCTGAGTGCTGCTTTCGCCTATCACACGCTCCAATCGTTCTTTCCCGCTCTGTTGATCGCCCTTTCCCTGGTGTCGAGGGTGCTGGGTCGGGATCGCGAACTCCTCGCCAGCCTTCTGCAGTTGGTGGCCCTCGTTCTTCCCGAGGCTGCGATGCCGATGTTTGAAGCGACCCTGCGCCGCTTCACCAGTCAGGGAGTTGGTGCTGGCGTTTTGGGCCTGATCCTGCTCTTGCTAACGGCCTGCAACATCTACCTCACGCTTCAGCGCGGAGCTGACCGGCTGTGGTGGAACCGCCCCTGGGGTCAGGTTGCCCTCCCCTGGCCACGCCTGATCCGCCGCTTCGTGCTGCTCCGACTCAAGGCGATCGCCCTGCTTGCCTTCATGTCCCTGGCGATCCTCGTGGATCAGTTCGTGAGCACCATTCGCTTCCTGGGATCCAGCGCTCTGCGTGACTGGCTGCTTGCCTATGTCCCGACACCCTTGGGATGGTTCGGCTCGGTGTCGATTGGTGTGGATGTTCTTGTTTCCCTCGCTCTCAGCATCGGGGCCACCCTCGTTTTCCTTTGGTTGCTCCCGTCCCGGAGGATTCCATGGCGCCCCCTGGTGCCAGGAGCCCTGCTGGTGGGCGGGGCGATCACCCTTCTGAATCTGCTGCTCGGTCGCACTCTCTTCCTGCTGGGGCTTCGCTTCCAGACCTACGGCGTTGTGGGTGGGGTGCTGGTGCTGACCCTGTGGGTATGGCTGGTGGGTGTGATCCTGTACTACGGCCAGTGTCTGTCGGTGGTGCTAGCCCTTCAGGACCGGGGGGGGCGATCCACACTCCCCCCGAGCGGACGCCGGGGTTGGAGGCCATCAGGATGGACATCTGACGATCCGATGCGTCCGTGAAAAACAACCTGGTTCGTTTCCGGCCGATCACGGCCCCCGTGCTGTTCGTCTGCACCGCCATCGGTGCTTTGGTGCTGGCAGGGGTTGCCACGTTGACGGTTCTCCCGCTGCTGTTGGCAGGAGCAGTGCTGCTGGCATGGGCCGGCCTCACCGTGGTGCTGGCCTGGGCGGGCATCGAGGCGATGGCGGCCCTAGAGCGCTGGTTCGAGAACGACACCCGCTTCCAACGCTGATGACCCGTTCCTTTCCTTGGGTCTGGATTCTGCTGGCCGCTTTTCTTCTGCTGATCCCCGGTCCTGCTGGACGGTTGTTGATCGATCTCCTGGGTGGTATCACCCTCACTCTTCTTCTGCTTCCCCTCCTGGCCGGTGGCGCGGCCCTCCTCGGGTGGCAGCTGCTGAAACGCCGCCTGCGCACCTGTCCTGCCTGCGGGCTCGCCAGTTTTGGCACGCCTGTCTGCCCAGCCTGCGGCACGGTCTTCTCAGCAGATGACCCTGCGGAAGCCCCTGCCTGGGGGGAAGGGCTCGGCTCGCCGGGGGCTGTCGACCCGCGAAACGTCACCATCAATGTCGAGGCCATCGATGTCGATGGGGATGTTTCTGTGCGGGATCAGTCCCCTGGTTGACAGGCCAATTGCTGCAGCCTCCGCTCCCTCAGGAACAGGAAGAGGGGAGCGCCACAGGCAAAGGCAATCGTGACGCATGCCAGAAGCACCCATCCCAGTCCCCGAATGCCGAGGCGCCGACTCTCGCTCACCATCCAGATCGTGACCGCCGTGGCTCCTACCGCAAGATCCCACGACAGGGAGCGGGCCGCAGGATTGGCGCTGGCTAGTTGAACGAAAAGGCCAAGGTCGAACGCGGTGCCGTTCTGGCGAATGAATTCCAGATTCGCCTGCCAGGTGAGCAGGGCGCCGGCGATGGCAAGGCAGAGGTAAAGCGCCTGCAACCACGTGTGGTGGTACGTGGCTGGGGCCGAAGCCTGTTGGGTCGGTGTCATGAAGAAATGGGGGTGGGGGGCGCATCGGGAAGCTGCGGGTCCCATTGCATCACTTCCTGCTCCACCTGCTGGAGCAGGGCTTCACAGCGGTGGCTATAGGCCAGGGCTCGGCGATACAGACCCGCCATCGCCTCAACGTCCAGGTCAGCGTCCTGAAGTTCGGCCAGACACAGGTCAAGGGCCGCCTGGGCCTGGCGGAAGCTCAGACTTGCGGCCACCTCATCTTCGGTGTTGGGGGCATCATCGGGCGGTTCCTTGGGCTGGCGAGGGGATCGGGGCATTGGCAGGGGGTGGAGGGGGAAAGGGAAACAGCCAGGACGGGCTCAGGGAGACGAGGGGGCGTTCGCGGGTGCGCGGGCTGGGTCGCGGTCCGGGTCGTCAGAGCCGTTCACGGCTTGAACGGTCGTGACCCGTGCCTCAAGAGTGCCGTCGACCAGTTCCACACGGATCAGGGCATCCGGTGCGAGTTCGTTCACGCCACGGACGATCCTCCCCTTCCCATCGCGAACTAGGGCGAACCCCCTTGCCAGCACATGGGTCGGGGAAAGGGCTTCCAGAAGACGGCGCCGCTGGTCGAGAACGTCACGCCGCTGCAGCAGTAGACGCCGGGGATGCCACTGCTGGAGCTGACGCCGACGATCGAGGAGCCGTCGGCGTTCCGCCTCCAGGCGCAGGTGCAGCCGCTGGCGCAGATGAGACCGCCCCTGGTGCAGGGAGGCAAGGGTGGCCTCACGATCGGGCAGCAGCGCCACCACCGCCGCGGTGGGGGTAGCGGCGCGGTAGTCCGCCACCAGGTCGGCAATCGTGGTGTCGTCCTCATGGCCCAGCCCACAGACCACGGGAACCGGGCAGGCCGCCAGGCTGCGAGCGAGCCGCTCCCCGTCGAATACCGCAAGATCCTCACGACTGCCGCCGCCGCGGGCCAGCACGAGGGCATCGACGCCCAGATGTGTCGCCCGACGGCCGATCCGCTCGATCGCCAGCACGATCTGCTCCTCCACAGAACCCTGCACAGGAATCGGAACCACCAGGAGTCCGGTCGCCGGCCATCGCTCCCTTGCCGCGCGCAGCATGTCGGCCAGAGCGGAACTGGGAGCGCCCGTCAGCAGGGCCAAACGCGTGGGGAACGCGGGGAGGGGCCGCTTGCGTTCAGGCGCGAAAAGCCCCTCCGGCTCCAGCAGGGCGCGCACCCGTTCGAACTGACGCAGCACGGCCCCGAGGCTCGGGCGGATGTCCAGCACCTGCACACTGAGCGTGGCGCGGGCGACCCACAGGTTGAGCCGACCTACCACCACCACGCCATCCCCTTCCTCGGGGATGAAGCGCAGACGTTGGAGTTGGGACGCCCAGACCACCGCCTGGATCGAAGCTTCTCCATCGGTGAGGGTGAGCCAGAGGTGCCCCTTCTTGCGCTGGGGCCGGCTGACGGTGGCCTCGAGCAGAAACCGTGGCGCGAACCCCCGATCCAGAAGGTTGGCGATCGCCCCGTTCAGTTCGGCGACGCTGAAGCGGGGAAGGGCTCCATCGTTCTCGCGGGGGGAAACCACGCTCAGGGGCTCAGACGCCGGTAGCAGCCCCAGCCGATCAGGGACAGCAACCCAAAGATCAGTGCGATCGCCCGTCCGGCGGGATGGTCGACCCGGATGAGGGCCGCGCCGGTGATCACGATGCCCATGCTCAGCAGGCGTGCTCCGTCCCGCCGGTTGTTGGGAAAAAGCCGAGCAGGGGCAGGCTGGGGATGGGCAGCGGGCACGGAGGAGGAGGGCGCCGGAACGGAACGTTCAGCCTACGGGGGACTTCCGACCCTTCCGGGCCTGAGCGGGCCAGAATCCCGATCCGAAGCACCACCGGCCCCCCCGGGGTAGAGGGCATCCCGTGACCCAGTCCGCTCGAGCCCGCCGCGCCCGCCTGCAGGATCAGCTTCAGGCGCGGTTGCCCCATCAGCCGGAGCTGGTGCTGGTGACCGATCTGGATGGCACCCTGCTGGGCGGGAGCAGCGCCTGGCGGCGTCGGCTCTATGCCTGGCTCGTGGAGCAGCGCGAGCGGGTGCTCCACATCTTCTGCACCGGCCGGGATCTGCGCTCGGTGGCCCGCCTGCTGCAGGAGGAGGATCGGCTCGGGCTCCACCCCCCCCATCTGGTGATCGGCGATGTGGGCTGTTCGGTGGCCTGCGGGGCCAGCCTCGACCTGGTGCCACTGGCGGTGGATCCGATCGAGGCCGCCTGGCAGGGGCGCCCCGAGGTGCTGCTGCCCCTGCTGGCGGGCCTGCCGGGCCTCTCTCCCCAGCCCGTCACCGCCGATCGCCGGCTGGCCTATTACATCGATCCGGAGGCCCTCGATCGGGGCCGCCTGGCCGCGATCGAGGGCCATGGCGTGGACTGCCTGGTCTCCGACAACAAGTATCTCGACATCCTCCCGGCGGGTGTGAACAAGGGCTCCACCCTGCTGGCGCTGCTGGAGTGGCTCGAGGTGGAGGCTGAGCGCGTGGTCACCGCCGGCGACACCCTTAACGACCTGGCGATGTTCGAGACGGGACTGCAGGGGGTGATGGTCGGCAATGCCGAAGCCGACCTGGTGGCCGCTCTACCCAGGTTGCCCCAGGTCTACCGGGCGCAGGGGGAGGGCTGTGAGGGCATCGTGGAGGGCCTGCGGCACTTCGGCTTCGGCTCCCTGCTTGGGGATCTGGCCCGCTGAGCAGGGCTGCCGCCCATGCAGGCCCTCAGGGCACAGCACTCCGGCCCGAGCGCCGCAGGCCCGCCTGGGTGAGGGCCGTGGCCACTGCAGTGCGGGGATCCTCCGGCCAGGGATGGCGTGGGTAGCGCCCTCGGAGCTCCCGCCGAACCTCGGCGTAGCCCGTGGTCCAGAAGCTCGCCAGATCGCGGGTGATCGCTGCCGGCCGGCCCGCCGGGGTCAGCAGGTGAACGGTCAGGGGAAGCCGGCCCTCCAGCAGGTGGGGCAGCCCCGGGCAGCCGAACAGTTCCTGCAGCTTGACTGCCAGCACTCCTTCCTCCTCGCCGTAATCGATCCGGGCCCGTCGCCCGGAGGGGATGGGCAGCTCCTCGGGCAGCCAGGCATCCAGCTGCCGGCGCTGCTCCCAGGGCAGACCCTCCCAGAGCGCTTCCATCAGGTCGAGCCGCTGAAGATCCTGCCGGCTCAGGAGGCCAGCCAGCTGGGGGCCGAGCCAGGCGTCGGGATCGGCGGCCAGCGTTTCCAGCGCGCGATCGGGCCAGGGAGCGCCCAGGTGGCGATGGGCCAGGGCCAGGCGGCGCTGCAGCTGGCGGCTCCGGTGTGTCCAGGGCAGGGCCTCCAGTCCCATCTGCCGCAGGCCCTCCCCCAGTGCGCGGCGCACCGCGTCGGGGTCGGCACCGCGCCAGGGGGTGCGCTCCAGCACCAGGGCATCCAGGCGCAGCAACCGCTCGCAACGCACCCGTTCACTCGCCCCATCCCAGCGGGCTTCGCCGTGGAGGTGCCCCTCAGCGGCGGCCAGCTCCTCCCGCACGGCGTCGGGCAGAACGGTGGCCAGCAGGATGCGGGCATCGCTGCCCTCTCCGTCCACGGTGGCCACGGCCAGGGCGGTGGCCCCGGCCAGTGGATCGGTGGGGTGGAGGCGGGCGCCCCGACCGCTGCGCAGCAGGAAGCGGCCGTCGCCCTGGCCCCTTGAGAGGGCGATCCGCTCCGGGAAGGCCCAGGCCAGGAGCCAGGCGGCGATGGTGTCGTCGGGGTTGGGCAACGGTGGCGCGGGCGGTCCTGCCGCGTTGTCGCCGAGGGCGGCCCGCACCTGGCGCAGGAACTGGGCTTGGAGCCGCTGCATGGGCCGCCGCCGGTGCTCCTCACCCCGGTCGGTGGCGCGCAGCCAGTCCAGCCGGGCCAGCAGATCGCAGCCGGCCTCCTGGCGATCGAGCGGATCCCGTTCACTCAGCAGCACGGCCAGGCCTGTTGCCATAGGCAGCCAGCCCCGCGGGGCGGCCTGCAGCAGCATGTGGCCGAGGCGCGGGTGCAGCCCCAGACCGGCGAGCGCACGGCCGTGGCGGCTCACCGAGCCAGCCTCATCGAGGGCTCCGAGCCTTCGGAGCACGGCCAGGGACTCCTGCAACGCGGCCGATGGCGGTGGCGTGATCCACGGCAGCCCCTCCCCGGCTGGCTCCCCCCAGGCCGCCAGCTGCAGGGCCATGGGCAGAGGGTCGACCTCCAGCAGCTCCGGAGGGTCGAAGGCGGGCCGCCGCCGGGATTCCGCCGGCGACCACAGCCGCACGCAGCGGCCCGGCCCCAGACGGCCTGCACGCCCGCGGCGCTGCTCCGCACTGGCGAGGCTGGCCGGCAGGGTCACCAGGCCGTCCATGCCGGTGCCCGGATCGAAGCGGCTGCGCCGGCTGAGGCCGCTGTCCACCACCAGCTCCACCCCCTCGATGGTGAGCGAGCTCTCGGCGATGGAGGTGGCGAGCACCACCCTGGGGCGGCTGCCCTGGCCTGGGCCGATCGCCTCCACCTGGGCCGCCAGGGGAAGCTGGCCGTGCAGCGGACAGACAGTCAGCCCGGCGGCCCAGCTTCGTTCGGCTATCGCTCTCTGGGTGGCCCGGATCTCGCGCTGGCCCGGCAGGAAGACCAGGGCCACGCTGGCGGGGGCACCGGATGGCTCCAGCCAATGGCTCTCCAGGGCCCGCACCACCTGCCGGGCCAGCGACTCATCCGGACGCGGCGGCTGGTGACTCACAGCCACCGGGTTGCTGCGGCCCTCGCTGGTGATCACCGTTGCACCGTCAAGGGATCCGGCCAGGGGTTCGAGATCGAGGGTGGCCGACATCACCAGCAGCCGCAGGTCCGGGCGCAGGAGGCTGCGGGCCTGACGCACCAGCGCCAGGCCCAGGTCCGCCTCGGCGCCGCGCTCGTGAAACTCGTCGAAGATCACGCAGGCCACCCCTTCGAGGGCCGGATCGGCCTGGAGGCGGCGCAGAAAAATCCCACCCGTCACCACCTCGACCCGGGTGGCGGCGGAGGTACGGGATTCCAGGCGCACGCTGTAGCCCACCCGCTCGCCCACCCGCTCCCCCAGGCCCTGGGCCAGCCGGGTGGCGGCGCCACGGGCCGCGAGCCTGCGAGGTTCGATCATCAGGATCGAACCCTCCGCTCCGATGGTTTCGAGCAGGGCGAGCGGCACGCGCGTCGTCTTGCCCGCGCCAGGGGGGGCCTGCAGCAGCATGGTGGCTCCGGGCACCAGGGCGGCGGCTATGGCCTCGAGCTGGTGATCGATCGGCAGGGGCGGGACCTTCATCGCGCGCCCCTTGCCTCAGCGCACGTGGCGGATGCCGTCCACCGGGTGATAGGCCTCGCCTGTCGTCTCCTCGTAGACGATGGCGGGCAGGCCGGTTTCGAACATCGTCTGCAGGGCCTCCTTGAGATAAGGATTCCAGCCACCGGTGCTCACCTTGCCGTGACGCACGGTCCAGTCCCAGGTGCCCTGCAGATCGCGGGGGATCCGCCCTTCGCGATCGCGGCGGGCCACCAGATCCTGCGACTCCACGATGCCCACCAGGATCGGATCCTTCCCGTAGGCGGGGGTGAGGCTGAGCTCGAGCCGGATCGGATCGTCCTTGACCAGCTTCAGCCGGAAGCGGGGCGGCAGCTTCAGACCACTAAGCACCGCAGCCACGATTCGGGTTCTCTGGTCAACCATCAGGTTCTGCCGGGTAGTGCGTCGACACCGGTGAGCCTATTCAGCGGTGCTCCACACCTCCGCGGTGTGCAGCTCGGCTCCGCTTCCCTGCCGAGACTCAGGAGCCTTCCCCGGGGGGGGAGGGCTGTTCGTTGTCGCCACCGAAGCGCACCGTGAGCAGGTCTTCGCCGGTGAGTCGGCCTTCGGCATCAAGGAGTTCGGGATGGATCGTGAGCCTGCCGGTGCGATCGGCTGCTGGGGGATCCGCTGCACGACCTGCCTCAGAGAAGCCGGGTTGTCCCATGGCCCGGAAGCCCTTGCTCATGATCCGGAAGGCCTGCGCGAGAAGCAGCAAAAAGCAGATCCCGTAGAGGAAGGGGAAGAAATCGGTGAGGAAGGATGGCACGGTGCGATCCAGACGCCGGGGGAGAGGACCGTGCGTCTCAGCGCATCATCGCTGGTCTGACCGGGAGCCGGCGGAGGAGAGCATCCAGGCCCAGAGGGTGGTGCAGGCGGCTCCGAAGGCCAGGAAGGCCAGAAGCAGGCGACTGGTGTCCATGTTTCGATACGTTTCTTCATGGATCTTAGGGGGTGGCGGGCGGTTTGCCCTCCCTTCCCTCTGTCCGGTGCTGTGACTACGGTTTCGAGTCTCTCTTCGCGAACACAGCGCGATGTCTCTCCACCGCGCCGCTCCTATCCGTGCTGCTGGGATGGCCGCCGCCCTCGCTCTGGCCGGGGCTCTGCCACTCCCCCTGGCGGTCGTCCCTGCCCAGGCGGCCGCCAGTGCAGCTCTTTCGCGCAGTTCCTTCGTGGCCGCGGCCGTGCGACGGGCCGGTCCCGCCGTCGTGACTATCGACACCGAGCGCACGGTGGCGGTCCAGGGCGGCGGCCTCCCCGGGGGACTGCTGGCCGATCCCCTGTTTCGTCAGTTCTTCGGGCTACCGCCGGCCGGACCCTCCCAGCGGACCGAGCGCGGCCAGGGGAGCGGTTTTATCTTCCAGTCGGATGGCCTGGTGCTCACCAACGCCCATGTGGTTGAGCGCAGTGACAGGGTGACCGTGGGCCTGCAGAACGGCCGCCGCGTGGAGGGTCGGGTGGTGGGACTGGATCGCCTGACCGATCTCGCTCTGGTACGCCTGAACGGAGGGGGACCCTGGCCCGTCGCGCCTTTGGGGAACTCCGACAGCCTGCAGGTGGGAGACTGGGCGATCGCCGTGGGGAATCCCTTCGGCCTGGACAACACCGTGACTCTGGGCATCGTCAGCAGTCTGAACCGCAATGCCACCAAGCTCGGCATCACGGACAAGCGTCTCGATCTGATCCAGACCGATGCTGCGATCAATCCCGGTAACTCGGGGGGGCCGCTTCTGAATGCCGATGGTGAGGTGGTGGGCATCAACACGCTGGTGCGCAGCGGTCCCGGCGCTGGCCTGGGGTTCGCCATCCCGATCAATCGGGCCCGCAACATTGCCGGCCAATTGCTCACCAGTGGCCGCGTGAGCCATCCGGTGATCGGCGTGGGACTCGACAATCTGCGCGATACCTCCGGGAACCCTGCCCAGGGCGGTGCGCTGGTGTCGGCTGTTCAGCCCGGTGGGCCTGCCGATCGCGCCGGGCTACAGCGCGGTGACGTGATCGTGGCTGTGGGCGGCCGCGGGGTGAAAGGGCCCTCGGATGTGGTGACGGCTGTGGAGCGGGCCTCCATTGGCCAACCCCTTGAGCTCACCATCGAGCGCAGGGGAAGCCGGCGGGACCTGCAGGTGATCCCCGCCGAGATGGCGCGGCGGGGAGCCGGCTGAGGGGGGACAGAGTGGGATCCTCCCTCTCAGAGAACGTCCATCGAGCCGGGACGAGGGCTCGGCTTGAGGGCATCGAGGGACGCAGGATCAAGCGCCAGCGCCGAGGCCACCGGGGTAGGGGCTCCGAGCTGCTGGCGCATGATCCACTGAGTGGCCGCTTTCTGACTGTGCCAGGCCTGGAGCAGTTGCTTGGCCAGACCACGCAGGGTCTGGGGGTCACCAGTGGCGTCGATGGCCCGGCTCATGCGCTCGAGCTCGAATTGCTGGCCGATGCTGAGGGCGAGAGGTTCGGACATGGCGGACTCGGCGATGGATCGTCGGACGCGCCAAAGCTACGAACTGTTTCAAGGCGCCACGTAGCCGATGCGACAGGTGTAATCCGTCAGTCAGCGAATCCCGTTCCTGAAGCGCTTCAGCCTCCCTCGCGCAGGGCCTCCACGCAGCGGGTCACGCACTCGCCGTCCTCGAGGGAGCAGGTCGTGATGCACTCGAAATACATCTCCACCGCATCCCAGCTCTCCTCTGGGGACATGGCTTCTTGTCCCGAGGTGGCCATGGTGGCCCCCAGTTGTTCCCAATTGCCGAAGGCTGCCTGCGCAAGGCCCATGGGGAAACTCCGATGAGTGTGATGTCAGCCTATGCACACAGTGCCAGTGGCACCAGTGAAATGAGCGCTCTTGCCTAGAGCTCCATGAAGTTGTATGGAGAGCTCGCCGGATTCATTCCCCCGCCCCTTCTCCGCCGCTGCGACGAGCCTGCCGCCGGGCCGCAGTCTTGGCCTGCTGCTTCGCCTTGTTCTCCAGTCGTCGCGCTTCAGCCTGCTTGCGGGTTTCGGCCGAGCGGGCGACTTCGGCTTCCTCCCGTTTCTTCTCCTGGTAGTAGGCGTAGTCGCCCCGGTAGAGCACCAGTTCGCCCTCGCGCAGTTCGACGATGCGGTTGGCCACCCTTGAGATGAAGTACCGGTCGTGGGAGACGAGCAGGGCCGCTCCCTCGTACTCCTGCAGGGCATCTTCGAGCATCTGCTTGGCGGGGATGTCGAGGTGGTTGGTGGGCTCATCCAGCACCAGCAGGTTGCAGGGAGTGAGCAGCATCAGGGCCAGGGCCAGCCGGGCTTTCTCGCCGCCGCTGAGCTTGCCGGCCTCCTTGAACACGGCCTCGTTGCTGAAGCAGAAGCTGCCGAGCAGTGAGCGCACCTGAGTCTGGGTCCAGTCGGGTACCGCCTCGAACACGGTGTCGATCACCGTTTTTGAGAGATCGAGAGCCTCGGCCTGGTTCTGCTCGAAATAGCCCGCCACCACGTTGTGCTCCCCCAGCCCGGCGAAGCCCTCATCCGGAGCCTCCAGCCCCATCACCAGGCGGAGCAGCGTCGACTTGCCTGCGCCGTTGGGCCCCACGAAGGCGATGCGGTCGCCCCGCTCCACCTCCAGATCGGCCCCGAGAAAGAGGATCCGCTCGCCGTAGCTGTGGGTGAGGTTCTCGATGCGCGCCACCAGCCGGCCGGAGCGGGGGGCGGCCGGGAAGCGGAAGCGGGGGCCGGAGACGCTCTCCACCGGCGCCTCGATCCGCTCCACTTTTTCCAGCAGCTTTTCCCGGCTCTTGGCCTGGGTGGAGCGCGTGGCACTGGCCCGGAACCGGTCGATGTAGGCCTGCTGGCTGCTCAGTTCCTTCTGCTGTCGCTCGAAGGCGGCCTGGCTGGCCTCCCGTTCCAGTGCCTTCTGCTCGAGGTGCTGGCTGTAGTTGCCCAGATAGGTGCGCGAGATGCCCCGCTCGGTCTCCACGATCTGGGTGCACACCCGGTCGAGGAAGGTGCGGTCGTGGCTGATCACCACCAGGGCGGCGCTCTGGCCCACCAGGTAGTCCTCCAGCCACTGGATCGTTTCCACATCCAGATGGTTGGTGGGCTCGTCGAGCAGCAGCAGATCCGGCTCCTGCAGCAGGATCTTCCCCAGGGCCAGCCGCATCTGCCAGCCGCCGGAGTAGTCGCCCACGAGCTTGTCGGCGTGCTCAAGCCCGAAGCCGATGCTGGGCAGCAGCCGGTCGATGCGGGCATCGAGCTCGTAGCCGTGCAGGGCCTCGAAGCGGCTCTGCAGCCGCCCCAGCTCCTCGATCAGATCGTTGAGGTGGTCGGGATCGGTGGCGGCGCGCTCGCCGGCCATCTCCTCCTCCACGATCCGCTGGCGCCCGAGCACTTCGGCCGCTTCGCCGAAGGCCTGAAACAGCTCCTCCCGCACCGTGCGGGCGGGATCGACGTCGAATTCCTGCTGCAGATAAGCGATGCGGGGATCGCCCTGGCGAACCACCTGACCGCTGCTCGCTTCCTCCAGTCCGGCGATGATCCGCAGCTGGGTGGATTTGCCGGCCCCGTTCACCCCCACCAGGCCGATCCGGTCGCCGGCCTTCACCTCCCAGGTGACCTCCCGCAGAACCTCGCCGGTGGGATAGATCTTGCCGATGCGTTCGAGGCGCAGCACGGATGCGGTGGTGGCGGGTGTCCGGGCATCATCCTCCGGCGTGCCTCCAGGCAGACTGGAGAGCCGAAACGGCACAAGCCCGATGATCAAGCGCCTCGAGCAGGTTGCTGCGCTCGTCGTGGCTGCCGGTCTGGCGATCGTGAGCTACTGGCTGTTCTTCAGCTGGGCCCAGGGAGGTGGGGTGGATCGGCGCCACCGGCAGACGCCGGCCGAACAAGGTTCCCTCCCAGCGGATCAGATCCTCACGTGGTCGGCAGCGGCACAGTCCCAGACACCCGGCATCGCTGGGCCTCTCTCCTGCAGCGCTTCCACCCCCTCCCGAGCCTGATCAGAGCCCGCCGCGGGCCTTGAGCAGCCACTGCTTGGTCGCACCGTCGTCGAGGGAGGCGAGGTGGTCGCGCACCTCCTCGACCGTGACAGGCAGCCCTTCGGCTTCCCCCAAGGCCACGATGCGCCGCAGAGCACCGGAGGGATCCTGCAGGGCCTGGCGGAACAGCGACTGGGTGAGCTCCGGGTCGGCGCTGATGCGCTCGTACAGCGAGGCGGCATTGGGGCTGGTCATCGCATCGACAGGGACGGAAACCGTTCCGACGCTATGTCGGGGCAGGCGTTCCGTCAGGGGCGGCTTCAGGCGGCTTTGGCCCGCTGGTCGTCGTCGGTGCCGCTGGCGGAGGCGTCTTCCATACTGCGGGCGTCGAGGCAGAGCACCTTGCGCAGCTGGGCGTAGTTGGCGGCAAGGGACTGGCGGCCCTCCTGCTCGGCGCCGTATTCGGCGCGCTGGAGCACATGGTGCAGGTGGGTGAGCAGGTAGGTGCTGATCACCGCCGACACCAGAACGTCGCTGGGTTCGGCCGTGCGGCGGCGCTTCGCCGCCCGTGCTCGGGCTGTGGTGTCGGCCGTGCGGGGGCGTGGGGTGGTGGTACGGGCCATGGCGGTGAAAGCGTTCGAGTGGCCGTCGCGGCCGGCGCAGAGGTGGGTGCCGGCTGGGTCCCCAAGCATACTGCTGGATACTATCCAACACAGCCTCTGTACACTTTTTCCTACCCTCTCCTATCCCGGCGGCAGCCTGCGGCCGTGCCCACCCGTCAGACCTCCTCCAGCGGACGCCCGAAGTCGCCCCGGATCCAGGTGGTGCTTCCGGAGGATCTCTGCGAACGTCTGTCCGCCCTGGCCGAGGAGGATTCGCGCACGGTCAGCAACATGGCCAAGGTGCTGATCCAGCAGGGAGTGGAGAGGCTGGAGCGTCAACGGCGCGACGAGGCCTCTGCCGCCGGGCCGCCCGCTCCTGCCGGAACCGAGCGGTTCCGCGCGGAACTGGAGCGCCAGGGGCAGGCTCAGCCGAAGCGGCTGCGGGGAGCTCCCCGGCGTGTTCGGCTTCAGCGGCCCTACCGCTAGAGGCCCCGGCCGGGAGGATCGACCCGCAGACCCAGCACCGACGGTTTCACGGCCCCCGTGACCGACGGCAGGCAACCGGGATGCCCCAGCTGATGCCACCAGGCCAGCAGGGCAAACGCCAGCGCTTCGCGCTGTTCGTCTGCGATGCCCAGCTCCGCCAGGGGGATCACGGCGGTGCCGTGGCAGCGGCGCCGCAGCTGTTCCATCAGGAAGCCGTTGCGGGCTCCGCCTCCCGCCACCAACAACTCCAGCGGACGGGTGCCTCGCTCCAGGTCGGCGGCAACGACCGCAGCCGTGAAGGCGGTGAGCGTGGCCATGGCGTCCGACGGATCCGGAGGTGGCCCGCCTGGGCCGCCCGCTAACTCGATCAGGCGTCGCTCCAGGTCATCCCGTCCGAACAGTTCGCGCCCCGTGGATTTCGGCGGCGACTGGCGGAAGTAGGCCTCCTCGAGCCAGGACTGGATCCGCTCCTCGTCGATGCGGCCGCTGCGGGCCCAGGCGCCGTCGGCATCGAAGCGCCGCTGCCCCTCGCTGAACCGCTGCACGGCCAGATCGAGCAGCGTGTTGGCCGGACCGCAGTCCCAGCCCTGAACAGGAGCGCCGCGCTCTGGACCGCCGCTCGGGGGCAGCAGGGTGAGGTTGGCGATGCCGCCCAGATTGAGGAGGGCCCGCCAACCGCCGATCCCGCCGAGCAGGGCCGCGTCGGCCGCTGGCACCAGCGGCGCGCCCTGACCGCCGAGGGCCAGATCGGCGCTGCGGAAGTCGAACACCACCGGACACTCCAGCTGGTGGGCCAGCAACGGGCCGAGCAGGAGCTGCCAGCTCAGGCCGCGGCGACCGGCCTCCGGGGGCCGGTGCCACACGGTCTGCCCATGGCAGCCCACCAGCTCCGCTCTGCTGTCGGGATCGGCCGCCCGGGCCGCGGCAGCCTGGGCCTCGGTGACGGCCTCCGCCAGATCCAGAATCTCGGCGGCGGCGAGGGCTTGTCCCTGGCCCAGCGCCACCAGCCGCTGTTGCAGATCGGGGGAGTAGGGCAGGGACGCGCTGGCCAGGATGCGCCAGCGGGGCCGATCCGGGCGGTGGGAGAACTCTGCCAGAACAGCGTCGATGCCGTCGGCGCTGGTGCCGCTCATCAGGCCGAGCACCCTCATCGGCTCAGCGGGAGGGGAGGGATTCGAGCGCCGCGCAGCTGCCCATCACCACCAGAAGCTCGTTGCCGTTCAGCACGTGCGAGGCCGGCGGGTTGACCGTGAGCCGGTTCTCGGGTCCGGCGGCCAGCACACTCACGTTGTAGTTCTTGCGAAGGTTGAGATCGCGCAGGGAATGGCCGACGAATTCGGAGGGCACCTTGATCTCCTCGATGCTGTTGCTGTCATCGAGGCGCAGCCTTTCCAGCAGGTTGGGGCGCACCAGTTCCTGACCAAGTCGGGTGCCCTGCATCTTCGAGGGGAACACCACCCGGTCGGCGCCGACGCGGCGCAGCATCTTCTCGTGGAGGTCGCTGGTGGCCCGCGAAATCACCTGGGTGACCCGGCTTTTCTCGCTGTCCTTCACGATCAGGGTGGCCGTGATGCTGGCCTCGATCGGTTCGCTGATCGCCACCACCACGGTACCCACGTCGAGCACGCCGGCGGCTCTGAGCGCCTCCTCGTCGGTGCAGTCCACGATCCGGGCTTCGATGGCGCCATCGATCTGACGCAGTTCATCGATCGCCCGCTGGCTCATGTCGATCGCCAGCACTTCCGCTCCGGCCCGCAGCAGTTCACGGCAGACGGCGCTGCCGAAACGGCCGACACCGATCACCGCGAAGCTGTTGGACACAGCGCCGGATTCGCCCTGCCACTGCCACCAGGTGGTTCGGGTCATGGTTATCGAAGATTGGAGATGGTTTGGGGTGACAGGGGGGTCACAGATAGACATCCTCCCGCGGGAAGCCGACCCGATTCTGGGGGCGGTTGCCATAGAGCGCCGCCAGGAGGAGAAGGATGCCGAGCCGCCCCACGAACATGCCGATCAAGAGCACCAGCTGTCCCCAGCGGTTGAGGTTGGCGGTCACGCCCACGTCCAGCCCCACCGTGCAGAAGGCCGACATCGCGGTGAACAGCTTCTCCAGGAAGCTGTAGGTGCCGGTCACGGGCTCGCCGCCGGCGGTGGGGCCCAGCCCCAGCAGCAGGGTCATCAGCAGCACGAACAGGCCCGAGGCCAGGGTGACGCCCACGGCCTTGAGCACCAGTTCGCCGGAGATCTGGCGCCGGCGGATGATCACTTCATCGCGATCCTCCAGCGTGGAGCGTGTGGCGCCCATCAGCACGGCGAAGGTGGTGGTCTTGATGCCGCCGCCGGTGCCGCCGGGGCTGGCGCCGATGAACATCAGCACGATCATCAGCAGCAGGCCGGCGTCGGAGAGGGTTTCGATCGACAGCGGCACCGTGTTGAAACCGGCGGTGCGGGTGGTGATCGACTGGAAGAGCGTGACCTGCAGCTTCTCCCATAGGGAAAGGGTGTTGATCACCCCATCGGGGGCGAAGTTCTCGGTGAACAGCAGTCCCAGCGCCCCCATCACGATCAGCAGGGTGGTGCTGCGCACCACCAGGCGGGTGTGCAGGCTCAGCCGGCGCAGACGCTGGAGCTGGAAGCGCTTGGTCCAGAGATCGTTGGTGACACGCCAGCCGATGCCGCCGATCACGATCAGCGACCCGATCACTCCGTTGACCACCGGGTTGGCTTTGTAGCCCACCAGGTTGTCGCTCCAGAGGCCGAAGCCGGCATTGTTGTAGGCGCTGATGCAGTGGAAGGCGGCGGCCCAGAGGCGCTGGCCGTGGTTCTCGATGTCGGTGAAACCGAAGCTGTAGAGGATCAGGGTGCCGACCCCCATCACGCAACTGGCGGTGATGAGGATCGAGTTGAAGGTGGGGCCGATTCCCCCCACCCCGAACTCATCGAGGGCCCGGCCCTTGTCGAGGCGCTGGCGCAGGCCGGAGCGGCCCTGCACGAAGCCCTGCAGGAAGGTGGTGATGGCCATCAGGCCCAGGCCCCCCACCATGATCAGGGCGGCGAGGGCGACCTGGCCGAAGGGGGTGAGATCCTTGCTCACATCGATGATCGAGAGGCCCGTCACGGTGATGGCGGAGGTCACCGTGAACAGGGCCTCCCAGAGGCCCACGTCGTCGGTGGAGCACAGGGGGCTGGCCATCACGAACGTACCTGCCGTGATCACCAGCACGCCAGTGACCACGGTGAACTGCGGCACCGTGAGCCGGTGCCGCCAGTGGGGCCGTTGGCTCAATGCCGTGGGCTCACTTGTTCGGCTGGGGGGTCATGCGCAGATAAGGACGGATCTCGGTGACACCCTTGGGGAACTTGGCGCGAGCGTCCTCGGTGGGGATGGAGGGCACCACGACGCAGTCCTCGCCGTCCTTCCAGTTCACCGGCGTGGCCACCTGGTGGTAGTCGGTGAGCTGCAGCGAATCGATCACGCGCAGGATCTCATCGAAGTTGCGGCCGGTGCTGGCGGGATAGGTGATCTGGAGCCGCAGCTTCTTGTTGGGATCGATGATGAACACCGAACGCACCGTGAGGTTGTTCAGGGCGTTGGGGTGGATCATCCCGTAGAGATCGCTCACCTTCTTGTCGGCGTCGGCGAGGATCGGGTAATCGACCGTGGTTTTCTGAGTTTCGTTGATGTCGCCGATCCAGCCCTTGTGGCTCTCGGCCGAATCCACGCTCAGGGCGATCGTTTTCACATTGCGCTTCTCCCACTCCGGCCGCAGGCGGGCCACTTCGCCCAGCTCGGTGGTGCACACCGGCGTGTAGTCGGCGGGATGGGAGAACAGCACCACCCAGCTGTCACCGGCGAAGTCGTAGAGGTTGATCGGCCCCAGCTGGGAATCCTGGGTGAAGTCGGGAACGGTGTCGCCGAGTTGCAGGGCCATGAACGGGAAGGCGCAGACGGATTCAAGCCTGTGATGTTGGCACAGCCGCCGCAGAGGATGGCGGCGGCCAGTGGCGCAGTTCCCGCCGCAGGTTCTGCAGCCCCAGATCGGCGGTGGCGGAGACGAACAGCATCTCCGGCTCCAGGGCGCGGGCCCGCTCCAGTTCACCGGCCGGGCAGCGGTCGATCTGGTTGCCGAGCACCCGGCAGGGCACATGCGCATCGAGGCTGGTGAGGATGCCCCGCACGGCCGCCAGTTGCTCCGGCCAGGCAAGATCCGCCAGATCCACCACCAGCAGCAGGCCATCGGCATCGAGAGCCTCCTCGAAGGTGGAACGGAAGGCCTCGACCAGCTGTGGGGGGAGCTCGCGGATGAAGCCCACCGTGTCCGTCACCAGCAGGGACAGAGGTGGGCCCCCGTCCGGGGCGGGGAGATCGACGCGGCGGGTGGTGGGGTCGAGGGTGGCGAACAGCTTGTTCTCCGCCAGCACCGCCCCCGCTTCCCCGGCTCGTCCGAGGGCATTGAGCAGGGAGCTCTTGCCGGCATTGGTGTAACCCACCAGCGCCAGCCTGGTGAGATCCCGGCGACCCTGCCGCAGGCGTGCCCGGTGCTCCCCCAACCGCCGTACCTCGCGCTGCAGCCGTTCGATGCGGCGGGCGATGGCGCGCCGGTCCTTCTCCAGCTGGGTCTCTCCCGGGCCCCTGGTGCCGATGCCGCCGCCCTGGCGGGAGAGGCTGAGACCGCGGCCGCTCAGCCGGGGCAGGCGATAGCGCAGCTGGGCCAGCTCCACCTGCAGGCGCCCAGCCGCACTGGCGGCCCGCTGGGCAAAGATGTCGAGGATCAGCTCGCTTCGGTCGGTCACCGGTAGATCCAGCAGCCGTTCCAGGTTCCTTCCCTGCACCGGTGTGAGCTCCCGATCGGTGACCACCAGGCTGGCCCCCAGGCGCCGCGCCTCCAGGGCGGCTTCGCGCAGCTTGCCCTCGCCCCAGATGGTCTGGGGGGATTCCCCGGACCGCCGCTGCTCGATCACACCCACGGGCCTGGCACCCGCGCTGCGCACCAGCCCTTCCAGTTCGGCCAGCCGTTCGCGGTTCCTGCCGGTATCGCCGCTGGTGAGGGTGAGCAGCAGCACCCGCTCCCCTGCGCCGGTGGCGGCGGACGGAACGGGGGGAAGGTCGCCTGCCGGCGGGATCGTGGTGGGATCGCGATCGCAGAGGGCGGCCAGAGGGCCGTTCTCGTGGCATTGCCATGCCTGCTCGCCCCGGGTCGCCGGCAGCCAGAGCGCCGCGGGCCAGTCGCCCCCCGGCGCGGCCTTCCAGGGGAAGCGCAGCCAGAGCTGCGGCTCGAGGTCGAGGGCCACGATCCCCTCCTGCTCGCCGGGTGGCGGGGCACCGCCCCGGCCGGCACCGGCACAGGTGATCAGCCGGCAGGCGCCGCCCCGCCGCCGCGGCGATCCTCCCAGCCGTTCCGCCGGTCGCCCCGACTGTTCGAGCGGACCGATCCATAACAGGCGGCAGAGCCCGCGAGCATCGAGCACCAGGGTGAGCGGCAGCTCCAGGTCGCGACTTTCTTCCGCCAGCCGTTGCAGGGCCAGGCGTTCCGCCACAGCATCGGCGGGATGGCGGCGATGGGCCAGCTGCTCCAGGCGCCGCCGCTGGGAGGGCCGCAGCCCTTCGGTGCGTCCGCTCAGGACCGCCTGTCTCAAGGGCGCCGCACCAGCAGGCAGGGCAGGCCCGCGGCCCTGGCGCCAGCGGCATCCTCTGGACTGTCGCCCACGTGCCAGGCCTGGCCGGCCTCCAGCTCCAGGGCGGCCAGCGCCTGCAGGAAGGGCGTGGCCGACGGCTTGGCGGCACCACAGCGGCTGGAGACCACCACCACATCGAAGAGAGGGGCCAGGCCGAGCCCCTCCAGCACACCCTGCAGTCGCTGATCGAAATTGCTCACCACCCCCAGGCGCAGGCCCTGCTCCCGCCAGCGCGGCAGGCAGGCAGCCACGTCGTCGTAGACCCGCCAGCGGCCGGGATCCCCGTAAAGCTCGAACAGCTCCTGATGCAGGTCTGCCGGAGCCGGCTCGCCCCCCGCGGCGATCAGCACCTCGTCGATGCGCGCGGCCCACCAGTCCAGCTCCGCCGCGGCCAGGGCCGACTCCTCCAGGGTGGGAAAGGCCAGGGGCGGGGCGGCCCGCAGCACACCGGGGAAGCTGCGATCGATGACGTCAGGTTCCACCCGCAGGCCGTGGCGGGCGGCGGCTTCGGCATAGGTGGTGCCCACCGAGGCCCGCAGGCCGATGAGAGTGCCCATGGCGTCGAGCAGGAGGGCCCGTGGACGGGGCCAGACAGCGACCTCAGGAGTCATGGGGCCGTGGCGGGGAGGATGAGCTGGGCCAGGCTTCAGCCAGCCAGCCCGCGGCGGCGCGCAGCTGCTGGTTGAGGCCGGGCATCCGGGTGAGGTAAGCCAGTCGGCGCAGCCGGAAGGCCAGCGGGCCGGCCAGGGTGAGGCCCGCAGCGGTGACACAGGCATCACCGCGGCCGAGGCTCATCATTTCGCCGAGGTCCTGCCAGCGGAAGGGCGCGAGAGGTTCGCCCGCCAGGGAACGAAGCAGATTGTCGGCCAGCAGGGGAGCCTGCTGGAAGGCCACCTGGGCATTGGCAGGCAGAACCGCGGGCGGCTCGTCCGCACCTGCGGGAGCGCTGGGCCGCGCCAGGTCGCCAGCCACGAACACACCGCCATCACCCGGTAACGCCAGGCTGGCGTCGCAGAGGAGGCGACCCACGGGATCGCGGGCGGGCTCCGGCAGGATCGTGGGTGCATGGAAAGACAGACCGGCCGTCCAGACCACCCCGGCGGCGTTCAGCCGCTCCAGGGCTGCCTGCGCGGTGGAGCCCGGCCGACCCAGCTTCACGCCATCGGTGTCCACCGCGAGCACCCGGGTGCCGGTGCGCACCCGCACGTCGCGGCGCTGCAGGGCCCGCTGGGCCTGTTCGCGGCTGAAGGCCCTGCCGCCCGGCAGCAGGGTGGGCCCCTGTTCGATCAGCTCCACCCCCGCGGCTCCTGCCAGCAGGTCGGCCAGTTTGCAGGCCAGTTCCACGCCCGTAGGACCTGCTCCCACCACCACCAGGCGCTGCAGCGGCCGCGGCTCCTGCCGCAGCTTCTCAACCAACTGCCGCAGGCGATCGACATCGGCCAGGCTGCGGAAGCCGAGGGCGTGGGTGTCGGCCCCGGGAACCCCGAACCGGTTCTCACCCGCCCCGGTTGCCAGCACCAGACGCCCATAGGCGAGCGAGCGACCGCGGCGGGTGAGCAGGGTGCGGGTGCTGGTGTCGATCCGCTCGACACGGTCCTGCAGCCAGGCCACGCCCCGGCCCGCGAGAAGGGTGTCGTAGCGGGGGGCGATCTCCCAGGGATGCAGTTCGCCGCTGAGCAGTTCGTAGAGCAGGGGCAGGAACACGAACCGCTCCCCGGGCTCGATCAACAGGATCGGCGGCGGTGATGGCCGGCTCGCGAGTGCCAGCGCCGTGTAGAGGCCAGCAAAGCCGCCTCCCACGATCACCACGCTGCCCGAGCCCGATTGATCCGCTCTTGGCATGGCGCCCTGTTGCCCAGCGTGTTGCGGCACCTTAAGCAGGTTGGTCCACCAGGGGCCATGATGGATTCATGGTGACTGCACCTGTCCAAGGTCCTGCCGGGATCAGCACGCTTCCCTCGGCCGATCGGCTCCCGCTCGATCGTCTCGGCCGGCAGGTTGATCCTGCTGCCGCTCGGCGGACGCTCGAACCCCTCAGCCCCCTCGGGCGCCTGCGCTGGGCCGTCGACTGCTTCGGCGAGGGCTTCGCTCTCACCACGAGCTTCGGCATCCAGTCGGCGGTGCTGCTGCACATGGCCAGTGAGCTGGCTTCCGAGAGTGCCCCCCTGGCGGTGATCTGGGTGGACACCGGCTATCTCCCCCCCGAGACGTACCACTACGCCGAGCAGCTGCAGGAGCGGCTCACCTTCCGCCTGCATGTGGCTCAGGCCACGATGAGCCCGGCCCGGATGGAAGCGATTCATGGCCGGTTGTGGGAATCCGGAACCCTGGACCACCTGCAGCTCTACAACCGGCTCCGCAAGGTCGAACCCCTTGATCGCGCCTTCCTGGAGCTTGGCGTGAGCTGCTGGGCGAGTGGTGTGCGCGGACAGCAGACCGATCACCGCAGCACCATGGCCGTGCTGGATCCGGTACGGGGGCTCTGGTCGCTGCGGCCCCTGCTCGCCTGGAGCCGCCGGGACGTCTTCTATTACATGCAGGAGCACGATCTGCCCCAGCATCCACTGTTCGAGCAGGGGTACTCCACCGTGGGTGATTGGCACACCAGCGCCCCCGACGACGGCGGCGTGAGTGGTCGCGCCACCCGCTTCGGCGGTCTCAAGCAGGAGTGCGGCATCCACCTCCCTGGTTTGATGGGCGAGGGCATCTGAGATGGACGGCGGGTCCGCCCGCTGGTTGCTGATCGGAAACAGCCGCTGGCACTGGGCCCGGCTCCAGGGCGCTGACCTGATCACCTGGCACAGCCCGCCGGAATCTGCGCCGGTGAAGCAGCTGCAGGGCTGGGCCGCGGTAGGGCCGGTGCCGACTGAGGCGGAGCTGCCGCCGGAGCGCAGGCTGCGGCTTGCCGATGTGCCCCTGCTGGATGCGCCACCCTGGCTGGGGATCGACCGTGCCCTGGCTGGTTGGCAGGCGTGGAGGGTAAGGGGTGGGCCTGTGCTCGTGGCCGATGCCGGCACCGTGCTCAGCCTCACGCGGGTGGACGGCGAGGGGCGGTTCGCGGGGGGGCGGCTGATGGCCGGCCTGGCTCTGCAGTTGCGGGCGATGGCCGCCGGAACGGCGGTGCTGCCCGCTCTGCTCCCGGACCGACCGGCTCGCTGGCGTCATCAGGGAAGCCCCTGGAGCTGGCCGAAGGAAACCGGTGCCGCTATGGAAGAAGGCGTGGGTCGGGGTCTGGCGGCGGCCGTGGTGGCCGCCGCCCTGGAGCTGATCCAGCAGGAGCCGGAACTGGAGCTGGTGATCACCGGCGGGGACGGGGAGTGCCTCCTGCCGCTGATCATTGGGGGTTTGGCCGGCCGGGGTCGGCTTCCCCTGCTGTGGCCGGCTCTTTGTCTGGAGGCGATGGTGGCTCTTGGGCCCCTCAGGCCAGACCGAGATCGGTGAGAATCTCATCGGCCATGCTCTCGGCCTTGACCTTGAGATAGACGCGCTCCAGCTTGCCTTCGGGATCGACTACGAAGGTGTGTCGCATCATGCCCATATATTCGCGGCCCATGAATTTCTTGAGGCCATAGCTCCCGTAGGCCGTCGCCACCGGGCAGGGCTCCTCATCGGTGAGCAGGGTGAAGGGCAGTTCATACTTGCGGATGAAGCGCTCATGGCTGGTGCCTCCGTCCTTGCTGATGCCGAGCACCTCGATGCCATGCTCCTGAAGGCTGCTCCAGCGGTCGCGGAAGTTGCAGGCTTCCTTTGTGCAGCCTGGGGTGTCGTCCTTGGGATAGAAATAAATCACCACCCTCCGGCCCCGCAGTGAGGCCAGGGACACCGGTTCCCCGTTCTGATCGGGAAGGGTGAAGTCGGGGGCGTTGTCGCCGATCTGCAAAAGCATCTGGGGGGGTGAAAGCGGAGGCGCCAGAGCCTAGGGGCGAGGCGGTGCGGACCAGCAATTGGACACCGGTGGGAGGTATTCCCTCCATCACGTGGCTACATTGCCCGTGAAGTCCCCCTCGTCTTCCCGTGCTCAAGCGTCTGCTCGCTGCCCTTCTCGTGGGAACGGCCGCCACCGCCGTCGCCCTGCCCGCCTCGGCGGCCACCAATCCTGTGCGCTGGAACACCGGCGCCGCCGTCTGGTCCACCAACCAGGGCGCCTTCAACACCTTCCTGGAAACCGGTGAAGTCACCGATCGCGGCCTCCAGGGTGGTCTGTCCCGTTCCGGTTGGTCCGCCGATGAGGTGCGCACCGGCATGACCAAGACCTACGACGTCGATGTCGTCGGCGTTTCCCGCTTCCTGTACTCCGACAACGGCGTCAAGTTCCTCAAGAACGCCACCGCCAGCTACTTCCCCTACTACTCGCTCGACAAGTACGCCGTTCAGGCCCTGCGCTCGGCGATCATCAAGGATGCTGCCGACGGCTCCATCTCCTCGGCCGGGATCATGAAGGCCCTGCCCGTCGACTTCCGTCTGGCTGATTTCTGCAACACCTTCACCGGCGCTCAGAACATCTGCGCCGAGGGTCGTTGCCAGGAAGGCACCGCCCAGTGCACCTCCCTGCTGTCCTGGTACGTGTTCCTGCCCGCCTGCATCCAGGCCAACCAGATGGCCGACCCCGTTGCTGAGCGTCCCGCTCCCGCTCCCGCCCCGGCTCCTGCTCCTTTCTCTGAGCCCATCCGCGGTCTCTGGTGATCGGAGGGGCGGATGCACTGCGATTCCGCCTCACCCCTTTCGTTGTCTGCCCCGGTCAGCCCGGGGCTTTTTGTTGTCCGCCGGCCTGGGCGCTCTCTCCTGCGCCTCCTGCCGGCGGTGGGCCCGCAGCAGGGTGTGTTCCAAGGGCTGGGGCAGGGAAGCCCCCAGAGCTCCCCGGAACCGCTCGCGCAGCGCCTGGATCGCCGCGACGCCGAGCTGGGGCTCCAGCCAGCGCCGGTAGGGAGCTCCGGAGGCGAACCAGCGCTCGAGCAGCGCTTCTCTGAGCGTCAACGAGAGATTTTCCTGCCAGTTCTCCTCCTGCATGCTCCAGCCGCGTCGCCTCAGGCCCTCCGCCACAAGCCAGCCGTCCTGATGCCGGTCGCTCAGCCAGTGCTGCTCGCGCTCCAGCAGGGTGGCTTCCCCGCTTTCGTCGCTGCCTTCGCCGCTCTCGGCCTGACCTCGACGGCCCCGGAGCCATTGCTGCAAGCTGCCGGCCGGCCCCAGCTGTGGTCGGCTGAACAGCAGCCTCACCTCAGCCTTCGGGGTGAGCCAGGGTTCGAGCCCATCGAGCCAGGTCTCGATCGTTGCTGCTCCCTGCCCGCGGAAAGGCTGGCGGCCCACCAGCCACTCGAACCGGCCGCCTTGGGGTAGCTCGCCCAGCTGCTGGGCCAACTGCTCCGGTGCACCTGGAGGGAGCACCAGCAGCCGGGGCCGCTGCAGCTGATCCAGGATCTGGAGCTGGGCCTCCAGCCGTTCCCGCTCCGCCGCGTCGGCCACCCCAATGACCACCTCGCCCTCCAGCGCCTGCTGGAGAGGATCCAGCGCCCACAGCAGGGAGCGGGCATCCAGCACCAGCACCCGATCCAGTCGCCCGGGGAGCCCGGCCTGCCAGAAGCGCATCCTCAGGGCCTCGAGCCGCTCGCCCTCGGCGGCGGCCTGGCGGCGCAGCCAGCGTTCCAGCTGGGGATCATCGGGGGAGCTGCTCAGCAGGTCGGGCTGGTCGAGAGTGGTTTCGGCGGCGGCGGCCAGCTGGGCGGCCCGGCGCTGCTGCAGCCGTGGCCGCAGGGCGCCTTCCCAGCCCAGGGCTCCCGGCTGCCAGAACACCTCCCCCTGCAGGGCGGTGGGCAGGTACTGCTGGGCCACCCAATGCTCCGCGTAGGCATGGGGGTAGCGGTAGCCCACGCCATCGCCGAAGGCCTTGCCGTCGCGGTTGGCATCCCGCAGATGGGAGGGCACCCGCTGGTCGGCGGCGCTGCGTACGCTGCGGATCGCATCGAAGAAGCCCAGGCTGCTGTTGCTCTTCTCGGTGCCCGCCAGGTAGAGGGCGGCATGGGCCAGGGGATAGAGCCCCTCCGGCAGGCCGATGCGATCAAAGGCGGCGGCGCAGGCCTCCACCACCACGATCGCCTGGGGGTCGGCCAGGCCCACGTCCTCGCCGGCGGCGATCAGCATGCGGCGGAAGATGAAGCGCGGGTTTTCGCCCGCCTCTACCATCCGCGCCAGCCAGAACAGCGCCGCATCCGGATCCGAGCCCCGCAGCGACTTGATGAAGGCGCTGATGGTGTCGAAGTGGGCATCCCCCTGCTTGTCGTAGAGCACCGCCCGCTGCTGGATTGACTCTTCGGCGATTCCCAGATCGATCGTGATCACACCGGCCGAATCCGGCGGGGTCGTTTCCACCGCCAGTTCCAGGGCGTTGAGCAGGCTGCGGGCATCACCGCCCGCCACGTCGATCAGATGGGCGGCCGCTTCCGGTGCGACCACGACGCTCCGCTCGCCGTAGCCCCGTTCGCGGTCGCTGAGGGCCCGCTCCAGCAGCTGCCGCAGGTTGGCGGGCTGGAGGGGCTTGAGGCGGAACAGGCGTGAGCGGCTGACCAGGGCCTTGTTCACCTCGAAGAAGGGGTTCTCGGTGGTGGCGCCGATCAGGGTGACGGTGCCGTTCTCCACCCAGGGCAGCAGGGCGTCCTGCTGGGCGGTGTTGAAGCGGTGGACTTCATCGATGAACAGGATCGTGCGCAGGCCGTGGTGTTCCAGGCGCTGCTTGGCGGCGTCCACCTCGGTGCGCAGGTCCTTCACCCCCGCCAGCACGGCATTGAGGCTGCTGAAGTGGGCGCGGGTGCTGCCCGCGATGATCCGGGCCAGGGTGGTCTTGCCGGTGCCGGGCGGGCCGTGGAGGATCAGGTTGCCCACCCGGTCGGCGGCGATCGCCCGCCGCAGCAGGCGGCCGGGTCCAAGGATCGCCTCCTGGCCCACGAAGTCCTCCAGGGTGCGGGGGCGGAGCCGGTCGGCGAGCGGGGCGATCCGGCTCAGGGTGATCTCGCGCCGGTGGCTGAACAGGTCGGTCATGGGGGGCCTGCGCGGATCAGAACTTGCGCAGTTCCCGGCGGATCTTCAGCCGTTCCCCCGACGGATTGGAGGGGATGAGCATCGGCAGGGTGAACAGCAGCAGCCCGCCGAGGGCCACCAGCACCAGGGGCATCCGTGACCTCTGGCCCGGCGGGGATGGGCGCCGCCGACGGCGCTCGGCGGGCTCACGGGCTGCCATCGGGCCAGACTAGGCCGGCTGTTCCCAGGTTCCTGCCGCGGCGGCGACGATCACCGCCGCCACCGCCCGGATCCATTACGTTCCGGCTCGGCACCTCCGACCGGGACGACGGCCCATGCTTCCACCCCTGCTGCTCGACGTCGGCGGACATCAGCTGGAGGCGGCGGAGACGATCCTCCAGGTGGGCCGTTTCCTGGTGATCGTGCTGGCGGCGCGGGCCATGGCGGAACTGATGGTGCGCCTGCAGCTGCCCACGATCCTCGGCGAACTGGTGGCTGGGGTGCTGATCGGTGTGTCGGGCCTGCACCTGATCCTGCCGCCCGACGCCCACGCCGAACTGAACGGCCTGATGGTGCGCGGGGTCGCCTCCCTGACCTCGATCACCCCCGAGCAGGTGCGGGATCTCTACGACCACACCTTCCCCAATCTCAAGGCCATCGCCCAGCTTGGCCTCTTCAGCCTGCTGTTCCTCACTGGGCTGGAGTGCGATCTCGACGAACTGCTGGCGGTGGGGGTCCAGGCCACCACCGTGGCCCTGACCGGGGTGGTGCTGCCGTTCGCCCTCGGCACCTTCGGTTTGCATCAGCTGTTCCATGTGCCGCTGATGGCCTCGATCTTCGCCGGTGCGGCCATGACCGCCACCAGCATCGGCATCACCGCCAGCGTGCTCGGGGAACTGAAGTTCCTCAAGTGCCGTGAGGGGCAGATGGTGATCGGTGCCGCTGTGCTCGACGACATCCTCGGCATCGTGATCCTGGCGGTGGTGGTGGCGCTGGGGGCGGGGGGCAGCTTCAGCCTCGGGCCCGTGGTGAAACTGCTGCTGGCTGCCGCCTTGTTCGTGGTGGTGTCGCTGGTGCTGGGCCGGACGGCGGCGCCGGCGTTCGACTGGCTGCTCGATCAGCTCAAGGCTCCCGGGGAGGTGGTGGCCGCGGCCTTCGTGGTGCTCACCCTTTCCTGCGTAGCGGCCCAGGCGATCGGCCTGGAGGCGGCGCTCGGGGCCTTCGCCGGCGGGCTTGTGCTGAGTGCTTCCCGCCGTCGCCATGCGATCGAGGAAGCCATGACCCCGATCGTGGCCCTGTTCGCCACGATGTTCTTCGTGCTGATCGGCACCGGCATGGATCTGGCGGTGCTCAACCCCCTGGATCCGGCCAACCACGAGGGTCTGATCATGGCCGCGTTCCTGCTGGCGGCGGCCATCGTGAGCAAACTGGCGGCCGGCTGGAGCTATCGCAGCTCCGAACCCACCAACCGGCTGGCGGTGGGGCTGGGCATGCTGCCCCGCGGAGAGGTGGGGCTGATCTTCCTGGGACTGGGTGCCCAGACGGGTCTGCTCACCCCACCACTGGAGGCCGCCATCCTGGTGATGGTGATCGGCACCACCTTCCTGGCGCCCGTGCTGCTACGGCTGGTGCTCGCCGGCCAGGCCGGTGGGGACGGTCAGCCCGCCCTGGTGTCTCCGGGGCCCCCCTGATCCCACGGATCGCCACTAACGTCGGCGCACGTGAAGCCAGACCGTGCACGGCGATTCCGTTCCGTTCGTCCCCGCCGCGCGAAGGCCTTCCCTCCACTCCCGCGGCGCTGCCGCGTCGCTAGGGCTGGTCACGCTTGTGTCCACAGCCGTTCTTCTGGCAGCCTGCGGGCCCGGCGAGAAGGCTCAGCCTCCCCGCATCCTGCCCGTGCAGACCGAGCAGGCGGCCCCGGCCCTGTTCACCGACAACGTGGACACGGTGAGCACCCTGGAATCGCTCGAGGATGTGCAGCTGGCGGCCCAGGCCACGGGCCGCATCGAACGCCTGCTGGTGCGCCAGGGCGATCCGGTGGCGGCGGGCCAGCTGCTGCTGGTGCTCGACCAGACCCAGGCCCGGGCCGACGTGGCCCGGCTGGAAGCGCAGGTGCAGACCAACCTGCTCAACTACCGCCGCTACGAGTATTTGGTGCGCCAGGGAGCCGCCAGCGCCTTCCAGCGCGATGAGTTCCGCCAGCAGTTCATCTCCTCCCGCCAGGAGCTGATCGCAAGGCGGGCTGATCTGGCCTTCCGCGATCTGCGCGCTCCGATCAGCGGCATCGTGGGGGATGTGCAGGTGAAGCAGGGGGACGTGATCCAGGCGGGTGCGCCGTTCACCCGGATCATCCGCAACGACCGGCTGGTGGCCCGGGTGGACGTGCCGGCCGTGTATTCCGCCCGGCTGCGGGTCGGCCAGCCCGTGATCCTGATGGATCCCGCCAGCGGGCGGCCGATGGCCGAGGCCCCGGTGCGATCGATCGATCCCGGCGTGGTGCCCGGCACCCAGGCCCTGCTGGCCAAGGCTGAATTCGACAATCCCAACGGGGTTCTGCGCAATGGCCTGCGCACCCGCACCCGCCTGGTTCTCGATGCCCGCCGCCAGCTGTCGGTGCCCTTCGCCGCCGTCACCCAGATCTCTGGGCAGAGCTTCGTGTTCGTGGTCGGCAGCCTGGCCGATCTGGAGGCGCGGCCAGGGCGGGCCGATCTGGCAGGGCTGCGCAAGTTGCCCGGAGGCACGGCCTTCGCCCTGCAGACGCCGGTGCAGCTCGGGTCCCTGCAGCGAGACCGCTATCCGGTGCTCAGTGGTCTGTCCCCTTCCGCCACGGTGATCACCTCCAACCTGATCGGCCTGCGCCATGGAAGCCCGGTGAAGGTGAACTAGGACCGAGCCCGCATGTCGCCTTCTAACAATTTCATCCTGCGGCCGGTTCTCACCACGGTCTGCAGTCTGCTGATCGTGATCGCCGGCCTGATCGCCATTCCGATCCTGCCGATTGAGAACCTTCCGGATATCGCTCCCCCCACGGTGAGTGTCACCTCCCGCTATGTGGGCGCCGATGCGGTGAGTGTGGAGCAGGGCGTGACCAGCGTGCTGGAGCAGCAGATCAACGGGGTGGAGAACATGGATTTCATCCGCTCCACCAGTGCGGCCGATGGCACCAGTGCGATCACGGTGTCGTTTGCCAGCGGCAGTGATGCCGACATCAACCAGGTGAACGTGCAGAACCGGGTGTCTCTGGCAGAGCCGCGCCTGCCCGAGGAGGTTCGCCAGTCGGGGATCACGGTGAACAAGGCATCCAACTCGATGCTGCTCGTGTACAACTTCACCAGCGAGGATCCCTCCAGGGCCTACAGCGTTGAAACGATCAGCGGTCTGCTGGATCAGAACCTCACCGACGCCATCCGCCGGGTTCCCGGCGTGGGCCAGCTCACCTATTTCGGCAACCGCCAGCTGGCCTTCCGCCTCTGGCTCGATCCGGCTCGCCTCGCTGCCAACAAGCTCACGGCGTCCGACGTGGTTCAGGCCCTGCGCAGCCAGAACCGACTGGTGCCGGTGGGCCAGATCGGCGGCGCCCCTGCCCCCGGCGGGCAGGTCTACACCTTCACCGTTCGGCTGCAAGGCCGGCTGCGCAGCACGGAAGACTTCGAGCAGCTGATTCTGCGCAACACCGCAGAGGGGGGACTCGTGCGCCTGCGGGATGTGGGCCGCGTGAGCCTCGGCGGCGAGTCGTACGACGTCGAGGCCACCAACCTGAAGGGAATCCCGGCGGTGGGCATGGCCATCTACCAGCTGGGCGGCAGCAATGCCCTCGAGGTGTCGAGAGGGGTGGACGCGGTGCTCCAGGAGTTCGCCGCCACCATGCCTGTTGGCATGACGATGGAGAAGATCTACGACAACACCGATTTCGTGATGGCCTCGATCAGCGGCGTCACGGATGCGCTCCGCGACGCGGTGATGCTGGTGGTGCTGATTCTGTTCCTGTTCCTTCAGGACTGGAAGGCCACCCTGGTGCCTGGGATCGCCATCCCTGTGGCCCTGATCGGCACGTTCCTGGGCGTGAAGATCTTCGGCTTCACCCTCAACCAGCTCACCCTTTTCGGGCTCGTGCTGGCCGCCGGTCTGGTGGTGGATGACGCCATCACCGTGATCGAGGACACCGCCAACAAGAAGAAGAGCGGGATGTCGGCCCTGGCCGCGGCCAAGGCAACGATGGACCAGCTGTTCTCCGCCGTGATCGCCACCTCCCTGGTGCTGCTGGCGGTGTTTGTACCGGTGCTGTTCTTCCCCGGCGCCACGGGCACGATCTACCGGCAGTTCGCCGCCACGATCCTGTTCGCGATCGCGATCTCCACCTTCAACGCCCTCACCTTCTCGCCGATGCTCTCGGCGCTGCTGCTGGCCAGGGAGGCGCCGCCCCCCGATCGCCGCACCTATGCGATCGCCGGGGCGGTGATCGCCTTCCTCTATGGATTGCTGGTGAGCGGTGCCGGCTTCCTGCCGGCTGCGGGAGCCCTGGCGGCGGGAGCGCTGCTGGGCCATGCCCTGCAGCTGTTCACCCGCCTGCCGCTGCGCCTGCCCTTCGCCCTGGCGGGGGCCGTGGCCGGTCTGGTGTTCGGCGGGGTCGCCAGCCCTGTGGTGGTGCTGCTGTTCACGCTGCTGGGCGCCCTGCTGGGCTGGTTCACCCCCCTGATCTTCCGCGGCTTCAACAACCTGTATGAACGCATCGAGGCCGGCTATCGCCACGGCCTCGACTGGGTGCTGGGCAAGCGGACACTGGTCATGGGGGCCCTGCTGGCCGGCATCGTGCTCACGGCGATCGCCTTCAACGCCATCCCCAGCGGTTTCGTACCGGTGGAGGATCAGGGTTATGCGATCGGCATCGTGCAGGCGCCCGAGGGTGGCTCGGTCGAAACCACCCGCCGCATCAACGGCCAGGTGGCGGAGATCCTGCGCGGCGAGAAGGACATCACCGCCGCGGCCCTGTTCAGCGGCGCCAGCCTGGATGGCAATGCCCCCAACCGGGGCATCTTCTTCTTCGGCACCACCAACTGGGACGAGCGGCCCTCGGCCGATCGATCGGTGACCTCCATCGTGCAGCGCCTCAACCGCAAGCTGGCCACCATCGAGGGTGCCCGGGTGCTGGTGATCGAGCCTCCCGCCATTCCCGGCTATGGCACCTCCGGTGGTTTCGAACTTCAGCTCCTGGATCGCAGCGGTGGAGCCCTCACCCCCAACGATTTCTTCAACGCAGCTGGGCAGCTGATCGCCAAGGCCAACGCCGGCGGCGACTTCCTGCGCGTGTTCACCCAGTTCAGCCCCGAGGCCCCCCAGCTCCAGGTGATCGTCGACCGCGACCGCATGGCCGCCCTTGGGGTGGATTACGGCACGGCGATGCAGGCTTTCACCCTCAACATCGGCTCCTTCTACGTCAACGACACCTTCGACGCCGGCCGGGTGCGCCGCATCTTCGTGCAGGCCGACGACGGTTTCCGCGCCCGTCCGGATCAGCTGCGCAGCCTGTACGTGAAGAACGCCGCCGGTGAGCCGATCCCCCTCTCGGAGTTCGTGAGCATCGAGCGCACCAGCGGCCCGTCGGTGATCCCCCGCTTCAACCTCTACCGCTCGATCCAGGTGGAAGGGGAGGCGGCCCCGGGACGCAGTTCCGGCCAGGCCATCAACGACATCCGGACCCTGTTCGAGCAGTTCGACTTCGCTGGAATCGGCTCGGATTGGACGGGAATCTCCCGGGAGGAGGTGAAGGCGGGAGCCCTTGCGATCGTGATCTTCGCCCTCGGCATCCTCACCGTGTACCTGGTTCTGGCGGCCCAGTACGAGAGCGTGGCCGATCCCCTGATCATCCTGATGACGGTGCCCACCGCAATGCTGGGGTCCCTGCTGTTTCTTGCCGCCCGCGGCGAAGTGCTCAACATCTTCGCCCAGGTGGGCCTGGTGATGCTGATCGGCCTGGCGGCCAAGAACGGCATCCTGATCGTGGATCTGGCCAACCAGCTGATGGGCGAGGGGCTCACCGCCCTCGAGGCCGCCCGGGAGGCGGCGCAATCCAGGTTCCGGCCGATCGTGATGACGGCCATCTCCTCCCTGTTCGGCTTCCTGCCGCTGGTGTTCGCCAGCGGGGCCGGTGCCCGGGGCCAGGCCTCGCTCGGCACCGTGGTGTTCGGTGGTCTGGCGGTGGCGACCGTGCTCAGCCTGTTCGTGGTGCCGGTGTTCTACGTGGTGATGAAGCGGCTCGTTCCCCCCGCCGCTCCCGCGCCGGAGGGCTCAGCGCCATGACCCCATCCCGACGGGCGCCATCCCGGACAGCCATCGGACGTGCGCCGTCCTTCTCCGGCGGCCGGGTGCTGGTGGCCGGCGGGGTGTGCGGGGCGGGCGGTCTGGCGGTTGCCTTGTTCCTGCGGGTGATCCTGGCCAACACCACGGTGAGGGTGAACTCCTACGCGCCGTTCTGGTTCACGGTGCTGCTGGCGGGATTCGGTTTCGTGGCCGGCATGGCGCTGGAAAGTGTGCGGCAGCTGCAGCGGAGCAGCCCCGAGCCCGAGTACCACCGCCATCGCTCCCTGCGGCAGCCCCCCGAGCTGCGTCGGGGTGCAACGGATGATCAGCCGGCCCCTTGAGGCCGTGGGGCATTGCCGATAGCCTCCGCCTGTGATCCAGCCTGCGGTGCGGTCGACGTCCCCTGCCCTCGTCGCCTCGCTGCTCGGAGCGATTCTTCCCCTCACCGGCTGCGAGGGGGCCAAGCCGCCTGCGCCCCAGCCGCCCACCGTGCAGCTGATGCGCCCCCAGGAGATCCCCACCCTGGATTCCGCGGATTACCAGAGCACCCTCGAGGCGATCCGCGAGGTGCGCATGGCCCCGGAGATCGACGGGCGCATCGTGGCGATGCCGGTGTTCGAAGGGCAACAGGTGCGCCGCGGTCAGCTGCTGTTCGTGCTCGACCAGATCCAGCTGCAGTCGCAGGTGAACGCCGACTTCGCCGAGGCCCGCAAGGACCGGGTGAATGCCGAGCGCTACATCTTCCTCAACGAGCAGGGCGCGGTTTCCACCAAGGACCGCGACTACTACGTGACCCAGGCGATCCAGAGCCGGGACAAGCTGCGGGCAGCGGCGGCCACCCTGAGCTACAAGAACGTGGTGGCGCCGATCGACGGCTTCGTCGGCAATCTCAACGCCAAGCTCGGGGATGTGGTGCGGGCCGGCAGCCCGGTCACCAGCGTGGTCGACAACACCAGGCTCTGGGTGCGGCTGGATGTGCCCGGTGAGCTGGCCTGGCGGCTGCGCCCCGGACTGCCGGTGGTGCTGCGGGCCCCAGACCGGCGCACCCTGATCGCCCGGGGCCAGGTGAACTTCATCGCCCCCTCCCTCGACAAGGACCGCCAGACCGTGCTGGTGAAGGCCGTGTTCCCTAACCCGGACGGGGCTCTGCGCAACGGCCAGCGGGTCAACGCCACCCTGGTGTTCCAGCAGGGCCGTTCGCTGGCGGTGCCCCAGCAGGCGGTGATGCTGCAGGCGGGCCAGCCCTTTGTGTTCCTGGCGGTGAGTGCCGAGGAGGCGAAGCGCCGCCTGGGCCGCACCCTGGATCCGCCGCCGCTGCCCGGTCTGCCGGTGGCGCTGCAGGTGCCGGTGCGGCTGGGAACCCTGCAGTCCGGCGCTTTCCCGGTGGTGGAGGGGCTGGCCCCGGCCGACACGGTGATCGTGGGCAACCTGGCCCAGCTGCGCAGTGGGCTGTCGGTGCAGCCCAAGGAGCGAATGCTGGGCCGATGAGTCTGTCGGACACCTTCATCCGCCGCCCCGTGCTCAGCACGGTGTGCAGCATCCTGATCCTGATGGCGGGCCTGATCGCCCTGCCGCTGCTGCCGATCGAGAACCTCCCCAACATCGCCCCGCCCACGATCCAGGTGAACGCCAACCTGCCGGGTGCCGATGCGCTGACGGTGGAGAGCGCGGTGACCGGACCGCTGGAGGAGAACATCAACGGCGCTCCGGGGATGGACTACATCACCTCCTTCAGCACCGGCGAAGGCAGCAGCCAGATCAACGTCTTCTTCAAGGCGGGTACCGACGCGGACATCGACCAGGTGAACGTGCTCAACCGGGTGCAGACCGCCACCTCCCAGCTTCCGCCGCAGGTGAATGCCCAGGGCGTGACGGTGCAGCAGACCGCCACCAGCTATCTGCTCGTCTACAACCTCACCTCCACCGAAGGCCAGTTCGAGCGCAGCTATCTCAACGGCCTCTACGAGCTCAATCTCGACTATCCCCTCTCCCGTGCGCCCGGGGTGGGGCAGGTGAATGTGTTCGGGGCCAGTTCGCCTTCGTTCCGGCTGTGGGTGGATCCGCTGCGGCTGGCCCGCTTCAAACTGTCGGTCACCGATGTGGTGGAGGCTCTGAAGTCGCAGAACCAGGTGGTGATCGCCGGCAGCATCGGTGGTCCGCCCTCGGTGCCCTCGAACCGCACCACCTTCCCGATCCTGGTGGATGGCAACCTCAAGACGGTGGCCGAGTTCGAGAAGCTGATCCTGGCCAAGGGGCCCGATGGCGGCCTGATCCGCCTGGGTGATGTGGGCCGGGCGGAGTACGCCTTCCAGAACTTCAACAGCTCCGCGGTGAATGCCCGCAGCGGTTATCCCTGCGTCGGCTTCGGCGTTATCCAGCTGCCGGGCACCAATGCGATCACCACGGCCAAGGGTGTCGACAAGGTGCTCGACGACTTCCGCCGCACCCTGCCTCCGGGCGTGGTGCTGGAGAAGGTGTTCGATCAGACCGACTTCATCAACGCCTCGATCGCCGGTGCCCTCGATGCCCTGCGCGATGCGGTGGTGCTGGTGCTGCTGATCATCTTCCTGTTCCTGCAGGACTGGAAGGCCACGGCGGTGCCGGCCCTGGCCCTGCCGATCGCCCTGCTGGGGGCCCTGATCTTCGTGAAGGCCTTCGGCTTCTCGATCAACGAGCTCACCCTGCTCGGCGTGATCCTGGCCACCGGGCTTGTGGTGGATGACGCGATCGTGGTGGTGGAGGCGGTGGCGGCCCGGATCGAGGCCGGCGACCCGCCGTTCCGGGCCGCCTCCAACGCGATGAAGGAGCTCACCGGAGCGATCCTCGCCACCGCCTTGGTGCTGCTGGCGGTGTTCGTGCCGGTGGCCTTCTTCCCCGGCGCCACCGGCGTGATCTACCGCCAGTTCGCGCTCACGATCGTGTTCTCGATCCTGGTGTCCACCTTCAACGCCATCACGGGCAAGCCGCTGCAGTCGGCCCTGCTGCTGGGGGGCGGCAAGACCGAACCCAGGGGCCTGCGCTGGACCGTGATCGGCGGCGTGTTCGGGGCCGGCTACGGCGCCCTCGCCGGCGGCTGGATCGCCGCCCTGCTGTTCGGCGTGCTGGGGGCGGTGGTGGGCACCTTCCTGATGCCGATCTTCACCGCCTTCAACGCCGGCTTCGTGCGCCTGGCCCGCGGCTATGAGCGCCTGCTGGATCAGGCGATCCGCTTCCGGCGGGTGCTGGTGGCGGTGCTGCTCGGCGGCGTGGTGGCCACCGGCCTGGCCTTCGTGGTGATCCCCACCGGTTTCGTGCCCACCGAAGACCAGGGCTACGGGCTGGGGATCATTCAGCTGCCGCCCCAGGCCTCCCTGGAGGCCACGATGCAGGTGGCGGCCAAGGCCCAGGCGATCATCGCCAAGGAGCCCGATGTGGTGTCGGGGGAACTGGTGGGTGGGGCCGGCTTCAACGGAAGTTCAGTGAATCAGGGCCTGTTCTTCTTCGGCCTCAAGCCGATCGATCAGCGCACCCGGGCCGATCAGGGCGCCGACGCGATCATCGCGCACATGAACAAGGCCTTCCGCGAGATCCCCGGCGCCCTGGTGCTGGCCACTGCCCCGCCGGCGGTGCCGGGGTTCAGCGCCCAGGGGGGCCTGTCCTTCCAGTTCAACGATCTCAGCAACGGCGGCTACACCCCCACCGACATGGGACGCCTCGCCGGTGAGTTCATCGCCCGCGCCCGCGCCACCGGCGTCTTCGACAAGGTCTACACCCAGTTCATCAGCGATGCCCCGGTGTGGCGCCTCGACGTGGACCGCGACCGCATGGGTTCGCTCGACATCGACTACGGCGCGGCGATGGCCGCCCTCGGCACCCTCACCGGCGGCAGCTTCGTGAACCAGACGTATGAACAGCAGCAATACCGCCAGGTGTACGTGCAGGCCGATGCCGATCGGCGTGCCCTGGTGCAGGACCTCGACAACCTCTACGTGAACGACCGCAGCGGCCGCCAGGTGCCGCTGGCCAATGTGGTGCGGGCCCGCCTCGACAGCGCGCCGCCGATCGTCAGCCACTACGACCTCTACCGCACGGTGCTGGTGCAGGGCTTCGAGGCCGCCGGCCGCAGCAGCGGGCAGGCGATCGATGCGCTGCAGGGCGCCTTCCGGGCGGTGAACTTCAACAACATCGGCTCGGCCTGGTCGTCGCTCACGCGCTCGGAGGTGCAGGCGGGCTCGCTGGCGGTGCTGGTGTTCGCGCTGGGGATCGTGGTGGTGTATCTGGTGCTCTCAGCCCAGTACGGCAGCTACATCGATCCGCTGATCATCCTGATGACCGTGCCACTGGCGATGCTCGGCGCCCTGGCCTTCCTGGTGCTGCGCGGCCAGGTGAACAATGTGTACGCCCAGGTGGGCCTGGTGACGCTGATCGGCCTGGCGGCCAAGAACGGCATCCTGATCGTGGACCTGGCGAACCAGCGCATGGAGCAGGGGATGGCGGCGGCAGCCGCGGCCAAGGGGGCGGCCAGCTCGCGGCTGCGGCCGATCCTGATGACGGCGATGGCCGCCCTGGCAGGCTTCTTCCCGCTGATGGTGGCCGACGGCGCCGGCGCCCTCAGCCAGCGCTCCCTGGGGGCGGTGATCTTCGGCGGCCTGCTGGTGGCCACCGTGCTCAGCCTGTTCGTGGTGCCCTCCTTCTACGTGCTGATGAAGAACCTCGAGGTGGCCTGGTTCCCCGCCAGCCAGGCCACCGATCCGCTGCCCCCTGATCCGCCGGTGGCCTGAGATGCCCCTGCCCTCCCCCCCCGGCTACCGACGCGGCCGCCAGCGGCGGGTGGATCGCCGCCGCATCCTGCTGGCGGCGGTGCTGGCGGGCGTGGCGGCGGGCGTTCTGTTCGCCCTGGCCCATCGGGTCGCCCGCACGCCGGGTGAGCTGCTCAAGCCCCTGCCGCTGCCGGCGGTGCTGCTGGTGGTGGCCGGGGCATCAGCCTGCGGCGCCTGGGGCGAGACCATGCGTCAGCTGGCCCTCACCCGGCTGGGGGAACCTGGCGCTCCGGACCGCCTGTAGCCCGGAGAACCTGGCGGCCGGGATAGCTTCGGCAGGAGCCCTGCGGCCTCAGGAGAAACGATGACCTACGGCATTGGCTACTGGCTGGAGAAGGGCCTGGTGCTGGTCTCCGATTCCCGCACCAATGCCGGGGTCGACTACATCTCCACCTACAGCAAGCTCTATGTGTTCCAGCCGGCGCCGGATCGGTTGTTCGTGCTGCTGGCGGCCGGCAATCTGGCCACCACCCAGGAGGTGGTCAGCTGGATCCGCCGCGATCTCGATCGACCGGCTGACCAGGCTTCCGATCAGGGGGCGGGGCGTGATCTTCGCCATTGCGACTACCTCTTCGAGGCGGCGGCCTATGTGGGGCGGATCAACGTGGCGGTTCAGCGGGAGTATGAGGATGCCCTTCGCCGCAGCGGCGGCAGCGGCACGGCGACCTTCCTGCTGGCGGGCCAGATCGGCAGCGAGCCCCATGGGCTGTTTCTGATCTATCCGCAGGGCAACGCCATTCAGGCCACCGCGGAGACCCCTTACCTGCAGATCGGCGAGAGCAAATACGGCAAGCCTCCGCTCGACAACGTGGGCCACGCCAATCTTTCGCTCGAAGATGCCGCCCGTCTCTGCCTGATTTCGCAGGTGCTCACCCAGCGCTCGAATCTCTCGGTGGGCCCCCCGTTCGAACTGGTGGTGATCAAGGCGGGAACGAAGGCGATCGCTCACCAGATCAAACTGGAGGCGGATGATCCGCGCCTCGACGAGATGATCCAGACCTGGAGTGCGGCTCAGCGGGAGGCGCTGCACCGCCTTCCTCAGATGCCCTGGGAGAGCGGCGGCAAGGGATGAGCATGGCGAGCTGGATTTCCACGGGCCATCTGCCCAGCGAGGCGGTGGTGAGCGAACTGGTGGAGCAGGCGCACCGGCGCTTCGCCACGGTTCGGGAGGGCACGGTGGCGTCCTACATCCCGGCGCTGGCCGCTGCCGACCCGGAGCTGTTCGCCATCGCCGTGGCCAGCACCGGAGGGCAGGTGTTCGAGGCGGGAGTGGTGGGACAGTCCTTCAGTATCCAGAGCCTGTCGAAGCCGTTTCTGTATGCGTTGATCTGCGAGGCCATCGGCGAGCGGGAGGCGCGCGACAAGCTGGGGGTGAACAGCACGGGCCTGCCCTTCAACTCGGTGCAGGCGGTGGAGAGGGCCGAGGATGGCCTCTCCAACCCGATGGTGAACGCCGGAGCGATCGCCGCCACGAGCCTGGTGCCGGGCGAGAGCACGGAGGCGAAATGGGCGTTCATCGCGGCTGGCTTCTCGCGTTTCGCCGGCCGCCCGCTGGCGGTGGATGAGGGGGTGTATGCGTCGGAGTTGGCCACGAACCGCCGCAACCTGGGCATCGCCAACCTGCTGGAGGAGCAGGGAGGCATCTGGTTCGACCCCGAGGCCAGCACCGATCTCTACACCCGTCAGTGCGCCCTGAGCGTCACCACCCACGATCTGGCGCTGATGGCCGCCACCCTCGCCAACGGGGGGCGTCATCCCCGCAGCGGCGAGCAGGTGGTGGCCCCGCCGATCTGCCGGTCCGTGCTGGCGGTGATGGTGACCGCGGGCCTGTACGAAACCTCCGGTGACTGGATCTACGACATCGGCCTGCCCGGCAAGAGCGGCGTGTCGGGCGGCATGATCACCGTTGCTCCCGGCAAGGGCGGCCTGGCCACCTATTCCCCGCCTCTGGACGGCGCGGGCAACAGCGTGCGGGGCCAGCTCACTGCGGCGTTTCTCTCCGAGCGCCTGGGGTTGCATCTGCTGGCCTCCGCGCCGGCCCTGCCGGGCTGAAGGGTTCGCGGCGAGGCTCAGCAGCAGGCCGGCGGGCGCCTTCGGAGTGCTTTCACTGAACCCGATGCAGGAAATAAGGGATCAGGACCGCATTCAACAGGTCGATGAAGAACGCTGACACCAGTGGCAGCACGATGAAGGCCTTGGAGGAGGGGCCGAATTTCTGGGTCACGGCAGTCATGTTGGCCATGGCGGTGGGGGTGGAGCCGAGAGTGAAGCCGCTGAAGCCTGCAGCGATCACGGCGGCGTCGTAGTTGCCGCCGAGCAGAGGGAACACCAGGAACAGATTGATCAGCAGCGACAGCAGGAACTGGGCGAAGAGAATGAGCAGCAGGGGACCGGCAAGATCAACCAGCGTCCAGAACTGGATCGTCATCAGCGACATCGCCAGGAAGGCGCCCAGGGAGATCTCGGCGATCAGATCCACCGCCGGGGTGCGCGCGGGCCAGCCGAAGGGCATCCATGCCCCCTTTCGCGGTAACAGGTTGCTGAGCAGGATTCCCACGATCAGGCAGGGCACGAACAGAGGCAGGAACAGCCCGAGATCCCGGATCACACCCTGGAGAATCGAACCGAGGATGATGCAGATGTTGATCGCCAGCACCGCCCCCAGAAAGTCATGGGAACGGATCAGCGCCTCGCCCGCCTCCGACCTGGCCCTGTCGGCCCTCTTCTGGGACGGTGCGCCGGCTGCGGAGCCGCCGGGCAGGGCCAGACGGTGACGGCGGATGAGGAAACGGGCGATCGGGCCGCCGCTGGCGCTGGCCAGGATCAGGCCGAAGGTGGCGGCGGCGATGCCGATCTCCAGGGCATTGCTCACCCCATGCTCGCTGGCGAACTGAGGCGCCCAGGCGATCGTGGTGCCGTGGCCGCCGATCAACGACACCGTGCCCACCAGCAGGCCGGAGGCCGGCGGTAGTCCGCTCCAACGGGCGAGGCTGATTCCCAGCGCGTTCTGGGCCAGCATCAGCACGATCGTGAGCACGAGCAGCACCACCAGGGCGCGGCCGCCACGGCGAAGGTCAGCGAAGCTGGCATTCATGCCCACCGTGGTGAAGAAGACCACCAGCAGCACATCGCGGGCCCGCAGACCGAAGCCGATCTCCAGGCCGAAGGCGAAATGCAGCAGGCTGATCAGCACCGCGATAAAAAGCCCGCCGCTCACTGGCTCTGGGATGGTGTATTCCCTCAAGAGGCGAAAGCGCTGATTGAGCGATTTGCCGAGGAAAAGAACCAGAATGCCCAGGGTGACGGTGAGGAACGATTGAATCTCGATCTGTCCACCTTCGATGTTCATCTTCGCTGGCCTGGGAGGAAGTGAACCAAGTTTTGAGAGCATACCCCCGCAAGATCGCTGGTCTTCCCGAGGAGCAGACGTGACTGGGATCAGAATCGGAAGGTGGCGCGCACCAGGGCACCCCAGACACTCAGGCTGGAGACTCCCTCACCCTGCCAGGGGAAAAGGGCCTCGTTGAGGCTGGCGGTTCCGGCCATCGCGCCCCGCGGCCGGCTGAGCCAGAACACGGCCGGGGTGAGGCTGAGGGTGTCGCTCAGGCGGATCAGGGTGGCCAGCTCGAAGGCGAGGCCCGAGTCGTCGATGGAGATGTCGCCCGGCCCCTCGATCCGGCTCACGTGGGTGGGCGCTCCCACCGCCATCGAGAGACTGCTGCCCGCACCGAGCAGATCACTCCAGCCCAGGCCCACGTACCAGGAGGTGGTGCGCACGCCGCTCACCCCCGCCACCGGGTAGGTGGAGAAGTCGAAGCGGTCCTGGCCCCAGCCGGCGCTGATCGAGGGCAGCCAGCCGGCCGCGGCGGGCTGCCAGTAGCCCGCCAGTGACCAGGAGCCGATCCCGCCGCCACTGGATTCGGCGGCAAGCTGGCTGACCAGGGGCGTGCCCCGCAGCAGGGCCCCCTGAGCGGTTCGGGTGTAGGCGGCGGTGAGATTCCAGCTCGGCTGCGTGTAGCCCAGCTGCAGGGTGTTCGTCTGACCGCCGGCGGCGGTGAACAGACCACCCGCGCCCGGGTCACCGAGGCCGCCGCGGGGCGCGACGGTGGCATAGGCCAGCGAGAGGCCCTTCCAGGCCTCTTCGGGTTGCCAGGACAGCCCGAAACCGCTGCCGACGCGGCGGCTGTAGACGCCGGCCGCCCCGGCTCGCTGGAACAGCTCGAGGATGGGCGCGTCGTTGTAGACGCTCGGCCACACCGGCAGCATGTCGAGCTGCATGATGCGGCTCCCCGCGCTCAGCCGTAGCCCGGCGCCGAGGGGCACCTGCAGGAAGGCGCGGTTCACGCTCACCAGATCGCGGGCACAACCGTCATCGCCGGCGGCGCAGAGCGGTTCCTCGAAGGCGACATCGAGGCGGGTGAGGGGGGTGGGGGGATTGGAGAACCATCCCGACGGGCCGAAGTTGCCGCTGCGCAGCCGCACGCGGAACAGGTCGCGGCCCGTGAAGCTCGTGTCAACGTTGAAGCGGATGTCGTGGTTGAAGCTCACGGCGTTGAGCAGGGGAAAGCCTGCGGCCGTGTTGGCGCTGCCATCGACGGCGCTGCCCCCGTAGTGCAGGGCCCCCATCACTGCATTCACTTCTGAGCGCACGATGGTGGTGGGGGAGAAGTCCGGCGTCTCCTCGGCGGAGAGGGGCTCGGCGGCCGCAGGGCAGGCCCAGCCCAGGTTCGGGAGCCAGCCAAGGCCAGCGAGGAAGAGGCCGCGCACGCAGACGCGACCGAGCCGTGACGCGGACGCTCTCGCACCCCGCGCAACGGGAGGGCTCACGGCGCCGGCTTCCGTGGAGTCCCCGCGTCGGTCCGGGCGGTGAAGGCGGCCACCGCCGTGGGCAGGGTGGGGAAGAACCACTGGCTGCCGATCCGCTCCACCAGGCCGGCCCGGATCAGCTGCTGGTAGAGGTCCTGTTTCACCCGGGCCAGGGCGAAGACGATGCCCCGGGACGCCAGAATCCTCTGGAGCTCGAGCATCACATCGGCCGCGGTGATGTCGATCTCCACGATCGCTTCGGCATTGAGAACGAACCACTGAACCGGCACCCTCTCGTCCTCGATCGCCGCCAGGGCCCGGCTGCGGAAGTGCTCGGCATTGGCGAAGCACAGCGGCGCGTCGTAGCGGTAGATCAGCAGCCCGGGAATCGTGGTGGCGCCCTCCCAGTCGCGCACGTCGTGCAGGCCGGCCAGGTGCGGCACGGCCCCCATCACCGCGTCGTTGGGACGCATCAGGCGGGCGAACAGATCGATCACCGACAGCGCGACCGCCAGCGCCACCCCCATGAGGATGTCGGTGAACAGCACCCCTGCCGTGGTGATCAGCGCCAGCCGCAGCTCGCTGCGCTTGAAGCGATGCATCCGCTGGAATTCGCCGATATCGATCAGACGCAGGGCGGCGTAGATCACGATCGCGCCCAGAGCCGCCGTGGGGAACAGGGCCAGCAGCGGCCGCAGCACCAGCAGCACCAGCAGCACCACCACGAAGGCCACCAGGGAGAACAGCTGGGAGCGGCTGCCGAGGGCGTCGCCGATCGCGGTGCGGCTGCCGCTGCTGCTGACCGGGAAGCCCTGCATCAGCCCGTTGCCCAGGTTCACGGCACCCAGCGCCAGCAGCTCCTGGTTGGCATCGATGCGGTAGCCGCCCCGATCGGCGAAGGAGCGGGCCGTGAGCACGTTGTCGGAGTAGCCCACCAGGGCGATGCCCACGGCGGCGGAGACCAGGTACTTGAGCGTCTCGGCGGAGGCGCCGGTGGGCAGGGCGAGGTGGGGCAGGCCGGCGGGGATCGCGCCGATCACGGCGACACCGCGTTGATCCAGCTTTCCCAGGCTCACCAGGGCTACCGCCAGCAGCACCGCCAGCAGCGGGCCGGGGGCCTGTGGATGGCGCCGCTGCACCAGCAGCAGAAACACGAGCACACCGATCGCCAGCAGCAGGGTGGGGGCGTGGATCGATCCCGGGTGCTGCAGCAGTTCCAGCACCTGGCCCGGCAGCGATTCACTCACCAGCGTCATGCCGCTGATCTTGCCGATCTGGCCGGTGATCATGATCAGGGCCACCCCGGTCATGTAGCCCACCAGGATCGGCTTGGACAGCAGATCGGCAAGGAAGCCGAGTCGGGCCCAGGCTCCGACGAAGCACACCACCCCCACCAGCAGGGCCAGCAGGCTGCTGAGTTCGGTGGCGGCCAGCCCATTCCCCGCCGCCAGGGGCGCGATGGTGGCCGCCGTCATCACGGCGGTGGTGGATTCCGGCCCCACCGACAGCTGCGGGGAGGAGCCGATCAGGGCATAGAGCAGAAGCGAGGGCAGGATCGCCCACAGCCCGTGGATCGGCGGCACCCCGGCCAGTTCGCCATAGGCCAGGCACTGGGGCACCAGGTAGGCCGCCACCGTGAGGCCCGCCAGCCCATCCCCCCGCCACCAGGCGGGTTGATAGGCGCACAGACGGCGGAGGCCGGGCAGCCAGCGGGTGATTCCGCTCAGGTGATCACCGTGGGCCGCTCCATGCCCGTGCGCGCGCGGATCTCCGCCAGGTCGTCGATGGCGGTGATCAGATCGCCCAGGGCCTGCTGGGGATCCTGGTCCAGATCCCCGCCGGGCGCCACGTAGCTCTCCAGATAGACGCGCAGGGTTGCGCCCTGGGTGCCGGTGCCGGAGAGGCGCAGCACCACCCGGCTGCCGTCATCGAGCAGCAGGCGCAGACCCTGGCCGCTGGTGAGGGAGCCGTCCACCGGATCGGTGTAGGCGAAGTCGTCGGCGGTGGCGATCGTGCGGCCCGCGAAGCGTGTGCCGCCGAGCGAGGGCAGCATCCCCTTCACCCGGTCGTAGAGGCCATGGGCGGCTTCGCTGGCGATCGCCTCGTAGTCGTGGCGGGAGTAGTAGTGGCGGCCGTAGGTGTGCCAGTGCTCGCCGATCACCGTGGAAACGGGGACGCCGCGCACCGCCAGAATCTGCAGCCAGAACAGCACCGCCCAGAGGCCGTCCTTCTCGCGGATGTGGTTGCTGCCGGTGCCGAAGCTCTCCTCACCGCAGAGGGTGATGCGGCCGGCATCGAGCAGATTGCCGAAGAACTTCCAGCCGGTGGGCGTCTCGAAGCAGGGAATCCCCAGGGCGCGGGCCACCACGTCGGCGGCGGCGCTGGTGGGCATGGAACGGGCCACTCCTGCCAGGCCGCCTGAGTAGCCGGGAGCGAGGGTGGCGTTGGCGGTGAGAACCGCCAGGCTGTCGGAGGGGTTCACGAAGCAGCGGCGCCCCAGGATCATGTTGCGGTCGCCGTCGCCGTCGCAGGCGGCGCCGAAGTCGTAGGCGTCGCTCTCCAGCAACAGGGCGGCAAGTTCGTGGGCGTAGGTGAGGTTGGGGTCGGGATGGCCGCCGCCGAAATCTTCGAGCGGAATGCCGTTGCGCACGGTGCCGGCGGGAGCGCCGAGCAGCCCTTCGAACAGGCGGGTGGCATAGGGGCCGGTGACCGCGTGCATGGCATCGAAGGCCAGGCGGAAATCGCTGCGCAGCAGGGCGCCGATGCGGTCGAAGTCGAACAGCTGCTGCATCAGCGCCACGTAATCGTCGACGCCATCGAGCACGGTGACGGCCATCTCGCCGAGGCGATGCTCGCCGGGATGGTCGAGGGGGATCGGCTCGGTGTCGAGGATGCGGTAGCCGTCGAGGCTGGTGGTGACGGCGTAGATGGCGTCGGTGAGCGACTCGGGGGCGGGGCCGCCGTTGGCGCCGTTCACCTTGACGCCGAAGTCGCCGTCGGGGCCGCCGGGGTTGTGGCTGGCGGAGAGGATGATGCCGGCCACCGCGCCGCGGCTGCGGATCAGGTGGGAGGCGGCGGGGGTGGAGAGGACGCCGCCGGTGGTGGTGATCAACCGGGCCACGCCGTGGGCTGCAGCCATGCGGCTGATCACATCGATGGCCTGGCGGTTGCCGTGGCGGCCGTCGCCGCCCACCACCAGGGTGCCGCCCTCGATGCCGGGCACCACCCGCAGGGCCGCCTCCACGAAGCTCTCGAGGTAGTGGGGGGTGGCGAACTGTCGGGTGCTCTTGCGCAGCCCTGAGGTGCCCGGCTTCTGGTCCTGAAAGGGATGCTCCAGCGCCACCTGGCGCACGAGGGTGGACATCGGCATGGACGGGAGCCGGGCTGGGGACCCAACGCTAACCTTCCCTCGCCTGCGGCCCTGTGTCGGCGGCCTCTCCCTTCGCACCCACTGCGATGACCCTCCGCCCCCTCGGCCTGGCCTGCCTGACCGCCGGTCTGCTGCTCGCCCCTGCAGCCCGTGCCGCCACCCCGATCCCCTATCCCGACGCGGTGGCCAACAGCCGCACCACCGCCCGGATGGTGCTCGACAAGGTGGCGGCGGAATCCTGTCTGCGCGGGCGCCTCAACCGGGCGATGATCAAGCTCTCCGACAGCTGCGCCGCCCAGGGCGAGCGCAGCGAGCTCTGTCGCCTGGCCGACAAGGTGGCAGCCACCACGCCGGTCTCCTCGGATCTGATGGTGGATGCCTCCCGCCGGATCCTCGAGCTCACCGAGCCCACCTCTGCCCAGGCGGTCACGCCCTGACCCGCGGGGTCTACTTTCCGCCCCCGAACGAGAAGCTGCCACCACCGCCACCGGCTGGAGCGGCCGGCTTGGTGTCCTTGGCGGGCGCCACGGGCTGGCGGCAGAACACGGTCACCTCCCGGGCGGCCTTGTCGATCGGATCCCGCCGCTCGAGGCTGTTGGCCGGAGCGGCCACCGCCAGCTGGCGGATCTGCCAGAGGGCGTCTTTGCAGCTTCCCGACAGCCGGCGGTGATCGAGCAGGGGGTCGGCCTGGCGGCGGGCCTGGTCGCAGGCTTCGGCGGTGTTATCGCGCCCGCAGGCCAGGGTACTCAGCTGCAGCGTCCGGAAGGTAGCGGCCGGAGGGTAGGTGTCGAGATCGGGTTTGGCCCAGAGGGGAGCTGCGGGCACCAGGCAGACGAGGCCGATCCCAAGCCTGGCCAGCTGCTGCAGGGGGATGGCGGGGAGCGCTGCCATGGCGGCCGAAGGGAGTGGGTCCATCCTGCCGGGTCAGGGCAGGGGCAACCCCTGGCGCAGCCGGTCCTGTTCCCGTACCCAGCGGTGGGCGATCACCGGCCCGGCCCAGGGGGCCAGCGCGCTGAGGAGGGCTCGCAACCAGCCCTGGCGCCGCAGAAGTTCGGCCCGGGCCGCCTCCCGCCGCTGGTCTTGTTGCACGGCCTGGAGTTCAGGCAGGCGCAGGGCCGTCACCGACGCTGCCGCGGCATCGATGGCAGCCGCCTCGGTGGTTGCCAGCAGCGGGCCGAGGCGTTCGGCCGCCACCACCGCGTCGCGCAGGGCCATGTTCAGTCCCTGGGCCCGCAGCGGGCTCATCGGATGGGCGGCGTCGCCCAGCAGCAGCAGGCCGGGCGCATGCCAGCGAGGGGCGAGCCCCACCTTCACCGCGAGCCGCAGCGGCCCCTCGATGGCCGGCTCCTCCAGCTCCCGCAGCAGCGAAGCCAGAACGGGCGGTGCCGCCGAGGCCCAGCGCTCCCGCCAGGCGCCGGGGCTGGATGGCGGTGCGCCGGTGTCGCCGTCGGCCCGATCCAGCCAGCCCAGCTGCAGGCCGCCCCGGGCGGAGGCGAACAGGCCCCAGCTGTCGCCGCTGCCGATCACGGTCACGAAGCGGCCCTCGAGTTCGGTGGCGATCGCCTCGGCCGTCGGCCCCGAGAGGCGGAACCAGAGCACCCTGAGTCCCGCTGCCTCCTCCTCCAGAGGAAGCCCGGCCGGCCGCCGCAGCGTTGAACGGCGGCCATCGCAGGCCACCACCAGATCGGCGGCCAGCCGGCACCCGTCGGCGAGCTCCACGCCGGACACCCGGTTCCGTTCGCGCACCATACCCACCACGGCGGCGCCCAGGTGCAGCCGGCAGCCCGCGGCCGCGGCCTGATCGAGCAGATGGCGGAGCAGGGCGGGCTGGTCGACCAGATGGCAGGCGAGCCCTGCGTCGAACGGTTCGTCGACGCTGAACAGCGGGCGCCCTTCCAGGGCAAAGCTCCAGCCGGTGAGCGGCCGGTGGGGCACGGAGGCCGGCAGCGGCCAGACCCCCAGCCGATCCAGCGCCTCCAGGCCGCTGGGCATCAGCCCTTCGCCGCGAAAGCGCCCCAGGGCATCGGGGGCGGCTTCTACAAGCTCCACCTGCCCCTGGCCCAGGCGGGCGAGGGCGAGAGCCAGGCCGGCCCCCGCCGGTCCCGCTCCCACGATCAGAACCTTGGCCACCGTTTGGGGTGCGCCGTCAGGTGAAGGAGTTGTAATTGCGGTTGCTGTCGGCTTCCGCGGACGTCTGCACGCCCAGCAGGTCGTGCTTCTTGGTGAGCAGGTAATCCACCAGTTCCTGCTGCAGGGTGAGCAGTTCGCTGGTGCAGCCGCGGAAGGCGGCCCGGTGGCGGATCTCGTCGTGGCGCGTGTGCAGATCGCGCAACATCAGGTTGATGGCGTCCAGACGCGGCGAGTGGATACGGGAGGTGGGCACCGGATCCATCGGTCGGCGTGAGACAGAGACCGTTCAGATCGTAGACGCCGCTTTCCCAGGCTTCACCCGGCCCGTGCGCAGGCTGCCGCTGCCGCAGCGGAGCCGCTGGCGCTGGAGCTTGCGCTGCAGCCGTGCCGTGATCCCCAGCTCGGCGCCGCGCCAGAGGCGGTCGATCTCGGCCTCGAAGTGGCGGGCCAGCAGGGGGGAATCGAACAGCAGCAGGGTTTCGTCATTGGTATGGGCGGCTGCTGGGCTCCAGTTGAACGAGCCGCCGATCACCCAGCGCCCATCGATCACGGCCAGCTTGTGGTGCAGCTTGTCGCCGCCGGCCAGCCGGGGTGTGCCCACGCCTTCGTGGGCCTGGCGCCAGGGCCGGTTGCCCTCCTCCAGGCGGCAGTGGTGGTCGGGGAGGCTGGTGCCGAGCAGGTCGAGCACCTCGCTGTAGGAGCGGCTGGCGAAGCCCGGATCCGCCAGCAGCCGGATCTTCACGCCCCGCTGCTGCAGGGTCGCGAGGGCATCGGCCAGATCCTGGGAGGAGAGCACGAACAGGGCCAGATCGAGCCGGCGGCGGCTGAGGGCCAGCCGTTGCTGCAGCCAGCGCAGCCCATGATGGGGATCCCGGCGGCGATGGGGCGCGAACAGCACCTCCACCTGGGTGTCGCCCACCCGCACCCGCTGGACGGGCCCCCCCTCCTTGGCCAGGCCGAAGCGGCTGTCGGGGCGCCCGCCGGGGCCGTCGCCCCACATCCGCGCGTGCTCGGCGGCGAACAGCGAAGCCACGGCGGCACTGTCGAGCCGCAGCAGGTGGTTCACGTTCCCCCTGGTGCGGGGATCGTCGCCATCGCCGTGGATGCAGGAGGGGCTGAAGTTGGCCGAGCCCGTGATCACCACGCTGCGATCGGCCACCAGGAACTTGTGGTGCATCAGGCCGCTGCCGGCGCTGCCGTCGGCGGTGTCATCGAGCAGCGGCACGCCGGCCCGGCGCAGGAGCGCCACCGCGTCGCCGTGCCCGAGGGCCCGCAGCTGGGCCACGCGCTGGCGCTGGTGGGGGCTCAGATCGATCAGGTGCTGCTCGCTCCAGGGCGTGCTGTAGGTGTTCTCGAGCACCACCTGCACCCGCACGCCGCGGCGGTGCTGCTCCGCCAGAGCCTCCGCCACCTTTGGCAGCGAAAGCTCCTGCACCGCCACCAGGATTTCCCGGCGGGCGCCGTGGATCGCTTCGAGGATCAGGGCTTCGAGATCGTCGCCCTGGCGCCAGTGGCCGCTGAGCGGACTGCGGTAGCGGCTGTCGCCTCGGTGGTTGAAGGCCACCCGGATGCCGGGCGGCAGCGGCAGGGCTGTTGCCGAGGGGCCTTCAAGGCGGGCGGGGGCGGGCTGGCAGCCCGTGAGCCCCAGCGACAGTACGCCGGCCAGGCCGGCAGCCAGCCATGGGCGGTGAGGCACGAGGGAGGGGCGGGGATCGCCTGCAGGGTTCCCCCGGCCGGGCCGGTCGCTGCCGACGCCGTGGCTGGGCTCAGTGGTGTCCGGGCATCTCGGACGTGCGCAGCATGGCCGCGAACCAGAGGCTGCCGATCACCACGGCCGCCAGCACGCCGGCGCCGATGCTCACCCGCACCATCAGCAGCGGCACCACAAGGGGGAAGAGCAGCGAGCCTGCGACGGGCGTGGCGGCCACCACCACACGCAGGGCACCTCCGGCCGGCGGCCGGGAGGGGGCATCCACGGGATCCATCAGAACCACTCGGCCACGGCCTGGTGGGCGGGATTGCTGTGATCCTCGGGAGTGGAGCGACGGAACTCGAGGGTGATGGAGCGCTTCTGCTCACCATCGGCGGCGATGGCCTCGATGGGATAGAGCTGCTGTCCGTCGCGGAAGGGGACCTGGATGCGGAAGGTGCCGTC